>Ga0272441_10000050_pt1 | contig 259187 bp, 230 predicted proteins | sample SSMProp6N_FD_193582 | JGI IMG/M metagenome (GOLD analysis project Ga0272441, IMG submission 193582) | Marine sediment archaeal communities from Little Sippewissett salt marsh, Falmouth, MA, United States - SSM-Prop-6N | ecosystem: Environmental > Aquatic > Marine > Wetlands > Sediment ...
AGAATATTCTCGCTCCGAAATTCGGTATCAGCAGAAACAGTGAGAATATCGCCAGCCTTCCCGCTTTTTCACTCATCTCTTTCATGAAATACGCTTCTATTTTATTTATCATTCTTCTTTACACCTCAAAATCAGTAATTGTATTTATGAGAATTTAACAACCCACTCATATTTTCTATTTCAACATTTCCGGAATCATATGGCACAAATACATCAATTTGCACCAATCCGGAAGATAGGAAGTTTATATAGCGTGTATCTTCCCAGCTATCCGTATACTTAACCTTTCCTGAAAAAACCGAAGACCTTATAGTCATATTTTTACAGTTTTCTATTTCTGAGTTTAAAGAAATTAACTCACTTAAAAAATCTATATTCTCGGAGTTTATACCACCGTTGAAAGAAAAAGTCAAATGAGAAGAGAAGTTTGCGTGCTCATCAGCTTCTACATTGCCTTTGAAATATATTTCATCTGAGTTAATTGAGAGATTTTTTACTTTAATATCTCCATTAAAATCAGTTTTTTCCGTACCGATAAACAATTCTTCCAGAGAATTTTTAGTGCCTATTACGATTTTATAGGGTAGTGCGTTATCATAAGCGGATATTGATATATTTCCATCTTTTTCCATTATTTTTGCCTCTGACGGGTATTTGATCTTATTTGAAGAAGGGTCTGTCTCTATTCTAACAAAACTTCCGGTAATACTCAGTTTCTTTCCGGTATAAATTTCCTTATCGGGTAACAAAGCCAAGTTTTCTGAATATCCTGAACTTATATTTCCAAGAGAATTTGAAACACCCGGAATCGGGAAAAAATATCCAATAAATCCAAAAGGTTCTCTTGCCATTATTGGAAAAGTAAAGTAATTTACGTAGCTTATTATTCCATTCATCGAGATTACTGTTAATGATGTAATGCAAATCACTATTATGAAAAATATTCCATGTTTTTTAAGTGGTATTATGAAGAAAATAGAAGATATTACCGCAAATATAACTCTCAATACCACATTTGGAATAAAAAAAGCCAGTAAAGCAAGGCATATTGCAAATATTATTCTGAAAATAAACGGATGTTTTTTTATCACATCATCACTCCTTGTATTTTAGTGTACTAATATAGTGTAACAGATGTTGTTTGTTTAGTCAAATAAATTTTGTTCATTTTTTTATACATGGTATAATGCATGTGAAAGAAAAAAGCTATGATGGAGGCGTTTAGTATTGGGAAAAATGAGAGTATATGAAATCGCAAAATTGATGGATATCAGCAGTAAAGACCTTATTGAAGAGTTAAAAAAGCATGGTATTATTGTTAAAAATCACATGAGTGTTCTTGAGGAAGATCAAGAACAGAGGATATTTGAAATTTATGATAATAAATCCAAGCCCTCTGAGTCAGAGTCTGAGAGTGAAGGAGAAGAAAAGGATATCCCCGAAAATAAAAAGGATGTAGTAAAACTGGAAAAGAAAGAAGAAAACAAACAGGGTACAAATAACGACAAAAATGAAAAGGTAGTGTATATAAACGTTCTGTCTATGACACTTAGGGAACTGGCTGAGACAATAAAAGTTCCGGTTAATAAAATAATTCAGGAATCTTTTTCAAAAGGTATTATCCTGAATCCGAACCAGAAAATGGAATTTGAGGAATGTGTTGAGCTTGCCTTGAAATATGGTGTTACTATAGAGATTAAGGAAGATGAAGAAATAGTTGAAATGAAAGAGGATGATATTGAGAAGAGTTTAAAGGACTATTTTACAGATTTGTATACTGAAAAGAAGTCTGCTCTCATAATTCGCCCTCCTGTTGTAACCGTAATGGGGCACGTTGACCATGGTAAAACAACTTTACTTGATAACATTCGTTCCGAGAGAGTTGCGGATAGTGAGGCAGGTGGAATAACACAGGCCATCGGTGCGTATCAGGTTAATTATAACGGAAATAGGATTACTTTTATAGATACTCCTGGTCACGAAGCTTTCACTGAAATGAGAGCAAGAGGTGCACAGGCCACGGATATAGTAGTTCTTGTAATAGCTGCAGATGACGGTGTCATGCCTCAGACAGTCGAGGCATATAATCATGCTAAAGAAGCTAAGGTGCCGATAATTGTTGCGATAAACAAGATTGATAAGCCAAACGCTAATATTGAACTTACCAAACAACAGATGGTATCAAAACTCAATCTCGTTCCCGAAGATTGGGGAGGAGATACGGTAACCGTAAATATTTCGGCTAAAAAAGGTGAAGGTATTGATGAATTACTCGATATGATACTTCTTATATCGGAAATGGCAGATATAAAATGTTATCCTAAAGGGCGTTCGAGAGGAGTTATAGTTGAATCTTCACTTGATCAGAGAATTGGTGCAACCGCTACATGTATCTTAAAAGATGGTGTTTTAAGAGTTGGACACTATTTTGTAGCTGGAAATACCTGGGGAAAGATCAGGGCAATAAAAGATTATAAGGGTAACACCCTTAAAGAAGCTCACCCATCTGATCCGGTAGAGCTTCTGGGATTTAACGAAGTTCCCGATTCACATTCGATTCTTTACGTGGTGGAATCTGCTTCAAGAGCCAGGAATATTGTTGAAAAAGTTAAATTGAGAGAAAAAGCCGATATGCTCAAGAGAAAACACATTTCGCTTGAGGAATTCTACGATATGGTCAAGGAATCTGAAAGAAAGGTTCTTAAAATAGTTATAAAAGCAGACAGTTTCGGTACTGTGGAAGCCCTCAGGAATGCCATAGCCAAACTGCAGACAGAAGAGATTACCATAGAAATAGTGCATGCGGGAATAGGTGCGGTTACATCTATGGACGTACTTCTTGCTTCTGCTTCTGATGCCATTATACTCGGTTTTAAAGTTCGTGTTGACAGGAAAACTTATAATGAAGCCGAGAAAGAGAAAGTTCAGATCAGGACATACGATATTATATTCACTATGGTTGAAGATGTTAAAAAAGGTTTGCAGGGTATGTTGGAACCGGAAAAGGTTGAACAGATTATCGGGCATGGTGAAGTCAAGAAGATTTATAAAGTTAAGAAAGTTGGTAATATTGCCGGTATACAACTTGATGAAGGTTATGTTGAAAGAACTTCCAGAGTCAGAATATACAGAAACGGTATTGAGATTTTTAACGGTGAACTCGATTCTCTTAAACATTTCCAGAATGATGCGAAAAGAGTCGAAGCTCCTCAGGAATGTGGTATAAAGTTTAAGAATTTCGATGAAATATCCGAAAATGACGAACTGGAATTCTACATGATCAACGAAGTTGAGAGACAGCTTGAGTTTAAAAAAAGTAAATAACAATCATGTTTGATGATAATTCACAGTTTTATCGTGAAATAAACAATAGATTTTTAAAAAAGGTACCTTTTTTAGGTACCTTTTTTGATTTGTTTTTACCGAATTATTGCCTGATTTGCAACAACATAATTTCTTCCGAGAATTTTGTTTGCCACGAATGCTTTAACAAATTAATTAATTTAAAAGTTTATCCATTTAAAGAAAAAATTTCACAAAAAGTTGATTTGTATTATTTTGGATCATATGATGGAATATTATCGAAATTTATTTTAAAATATAAGTATGAAAATCACAGATCTTTGGCTTCTTTTCTGGCTTTATGTGTTGGCAAGCTGATTAAACACTGGAATATTAAAGATGACTTGATTACCAACGTTCCATCGCATAAATTAGCCGACAGGAAAAGGGGATTTTCGAATACGGGGCTCGTTTTAAAGAGAATGATCTGTGAAATGCATACTTGCAGTGAGTATGTTAGTATATTTAAAAGAGATGGGAAATATTTACCACAGGCATCTATAAAAGATCCAGTGAAAAGGAAAGAGAATGCCGAAAATTCTTATTCACTTAAAAGTACAGATGAAAAATTTATTGAAAGATCTAATACTTTAACCGTGATTGACGATGTATATACCACAGGTGCCACATTGAGAAAAATTACTGATCTTGTTAAAAAAGATTTCGTGAAAATTAACTGTGTGGTTGTTGCGAGGAAAAAAATTTAGCGGGGGTATGAATTTTGAAAAACAAAACGAAAACAATAGCACCGGAGAAAATAATAGTGTCTCACAGAAATCCTGATTTTGACGCCTTTTCAGCTTCAGTGGCTGCAAAAATGCTTTATGAGGATTATATAATAGTAGTATCCGGTGATCCTTCGAGGAATCTTGCAGAGTTCATGAGAATACACGATGAAGATTTTAAATATTACAGAGAAGAGGAAGTTGATTTTTCAAATGTCGAATCCGTAATAGTTTGCGATACATCAACTGTGAACAGAATGGGTGATAATATTCGTGAACTGTTTAACAATAAAAAACTTGAAGTGCGTGTTTACGATCATCATCCCGGCATAGATTCGAATGTATTTCCAGGACATGAAGTAAAAGAATCCCAAGTGGAAGAAATAGGCTCGGCAACTACAATAGTAGTTGAACATATTAAAAAAAAGAATCTGTTTCCTGACACAAAAAGAGCTTCATTACTTGCAATAGGAATATATGAAGACACAGGCAACTTCCTTTTTTCATCAACAACTCCAAGAGACATAAAGGCAGTTGCCTATCTTCTCGAAAACGGTGCAAATCTGGATATGGTTTCCGCTTTTATTAAAATTGAAATGACCATCGATCAGAAAAAGATCAGAGAAGAACTTGACAGAAATGTAGAAATTTTTAAAATAAATAAAACAAAGATAGCTATAGGAATTACAGAAACTGAGAAATTCATTGGCGGACTGAACTTGATAACAAGTAAAATATGGCAGAATCGGAGTTATGATACTTATATATCAATAGTGAGAATGGGGCGTAAAATCTATGTAGTGGGCAGGACGAATTCTGAAGATGTAAATCTTGGCGAATTGATGGGCGAACTCAGAGGTGGCGGTCATAAACGTGCAGCTGCATGTAAGTTCATTGATGTTCCCCTTGAAGACGTTATTTCGAAAGTAAAAAAAGGATTGAAAAAATATATTACTCCAGCTATAACAGCGGAAAAAATTATGAGTACACCGGTTAAAACCTTACTTACCGATATGACTATAAAACGGGCAAATAAAATCATGGAGATATCCGGGTTTGGTGGTATACCGGTTATCGAAAGAGACAGGCTTGTTGGAATGGTTTTAAGGATGGATGTTCAGAAAGCCATGAATCATGGTCTTGGAGACAGGCCGGTTAAGAGTATAATGGCTACAAAAATTCTGGTTGCGGATATTGATGACTCCTTTGAACTGCTTAAGGACATGATCGGGAAAAATCCCATAGGGAGGATTCCTATTCTGGATAAAGGAGTACTTGTAGGTATAGTTTCAAAGACAGATATAATTAGGGAAGCTTATAATGAGGAAAGCAAATATGACAGAATAAGGTACAGCGAAACAGAAAAAATGTACGATATGGAACATATTCTCAGGAGAAATCTTGAGAAGAATGTTTTTAAATCACTTAAAACAATAGGTGAATTCGGTGACGAGTTTGGAAAAAAGGTATATGTAGTTGGGGGATTTGTCAGAGATACACTTTTGGGGTATCAGAATCTGGATATTGACATAGTTATTGAAGGCAATGCCATAGAATTTGCCGAGTTCATTCAAAGCAGAAGAAATTGTGAAATTGAAAAACACGATAAATTCCTGACAGCAAAGATAAGGTTTGATGATGAGTTTGAAATTGATATAGCGTCTGCGAGAATAGAGTATTATGAGTATCCGGGAGCTTTGCCCATGGTGGATGTAGCTTCGATAAAAAAAGATTTGTACAGAAGGGATTTCAGTATAAATGCCCTTGCAGTTTCTTTGAATAAAAACAGTTTCGGAGAATTGTTCGATTTTTTTGAAGGCAGGAAAGATCTCGAGGTAAAAAATATCAGAATTCTTTACAACACAAGTTTTATAGATGATCCTACAAGAATCCTACGTGCGATAAGATATGAACAAAGGTATGGATTTGAACTGGAAGAAAGGACATTCGAACTTATGAGTGAGGTGCTTGAAGATAAATATCTGGATCGTATCAGTGGTGGACGAATAAGGTATGAATTAAAAAGAAGTATTAATGAAAAAAATGCACTCGGTATTTTTTTGAGAATGGGTGAATTGAACATATTTAAGGCATTATTTTGCAGGACGTATTTTACACCGCTTCTTGAGAATAAGTTGCGTAATTTTTTTGAGTTTCTTCCATGGATAAGGACTTATTACTCACATGTGAAACATTTCAGCAGCCTGTATGCTCTGTTTTACCTGTTGCTTGAATATTATCAGGAAGAGGACATGTTTAAGATTGCCGAAAGGTACAGTATTAAAAAGAAAAATATAAACGAAATGTCTGTTCTGTCAAAAAGAGTTGAATTGATCGCTAAATTTGTAAATAAAGAGATGAAATTTTCGGATATTTATTCCATTGTAGAAGGGATATCACCAGAAGGTATGGCATATATCGGCAGTTATTTTGATGAAAATGGCAGGGAGTATTTCAAAGAATATCTGAGAACCAGGAAAAGGGTAAAACTAAGATTCGTATCGGGTAAAAAGCTTGTACACGAATATGGAATAAAAGATGGAGATACGATACAGGAAATTATAAGCCTGACTGTAAAAAAATATCTTGATGGTGAAATTAAAAATGCAGAAGATGAAAAAATATTTCTTGAAAATTCAATTGAAAGCAGAATAAAAGATACAGTATGAATGTAAATTATACTGTCAATGCATCGAGTCTCTGAATAAAAATTCCAGGTTCATCAGGTATAAAGCAGAAGTTTCTCTATACATATTCAGAATTTATTCAGATATGTACGGGGAAACTTTTTTTATACAAACCTGTTTTTAATTAAAATCAAAATAGAATTGTTCATCAATATTATCCGTTATTTATATATGCGGGAGGTAATAATGGCAAGACAATATACCAGAAAAATTATTCGTGAAGTATTCGTGAGAATGTTAAATGAGAAACCGCTCGACTCGATTACCGTTACTGATATAGTTGCGGAATGTGAAATAAACAGGAAAACTTTCTACTATTATTATTCGGATTTGCATGCCGTATTGAATGAACTGTTTGAGATTGAACTTGAAAAAGTGGTCGAAGAATATAATGAAACACGAACATGGGAAGATAGTTTTCTTGTTGCCGCTAAATTTGCTTTGGAAAATAAGAAAGCGATTTATCATGTGTATTATTCTATTCGCAGGGAGGAACTGGAGAGGTATTTATACAATGTTGCCGGAAATGTTATGAGAAATTATGTCGAATATGTAAGTAGAGATATCAACGCTTATGAAGCTGACAAACAAATTATCGCATGTTTTTATCAGAGTGCCTTGACTGAAATGGTACTTCGCTGGATATCACAGGGAATGAAAGATGATCCCTCAAAGGCTATTAAAAGAATCGGACAGCTTTTTGACGGGAATATAGCCATGTCGCTAAAGAGAAGCACCAATTTATCCCCCGGAAGATGGGAACCTAATTTTTAGATTTTCTATGATAACTGTGTATTTATAATACAACAAAAGGCAGGGAATGTCTAAAAATGGGACAAAGCCTGCCTTTTGTCCGTAGAAATGGTTGTTAATCACTGCTAGAATAAAGCTGAAAAATGATCCTGTATAAACGGGACAGAATTCAGGAGGTTTCGATATGTATTATGGCAGTGGAAATTATGAAGCATTTGCAAGACCTGTAAAACCAGAAGGTGTGGATGTTAAGTCGGCATATCTCATCGGTTCCGGGCTTGGAGCACTCGCAGCTGCATGTTTTCTTGTAAGGGATGGACAGATGAAAGGTGAACGTATTCACATTCTTGAAAAAGACCCAATACCCGGCGGGGCATGTGATGGTTACGAGTATGCTGACAGAGGATTTGTCATGCGCGGTGGCAGGGAAATGGATAATCATTTTGAATGTATGTGGGATTTATTCCGCTCAATACCTTCAATAGAAACAGAAGGAGTCAGTGTTCTGGATGAATATTACTGGCTGAACAAGCGTGATCCCAATTATTCTCTCTGCAGAGCCACTGTAAACAAAGGTGAAGATGCTCAGACAGATGGAAAGTTCGGATTGTCTGATAAAGGTGCTATGGAAATAATGCATTTATTCATGACACCGGACGAAAAACTTTACGATAAAAGAATCGATGAAATATTCGATGACGAAGTTCTGAATTCGAATTTCTGGATGTACTGGCGAACCATGTTTGCTTTTGAAAACTGGCACAGTGCCCTTGAAATGAAATTGTATATACAGCGCTTTGTACATCATATCGGAGGGTTGCCTGATTTCAAGGCATTACGTTTTACAAAATACAATCAGTATGAATCCATGATTTTACCAATGGTTAAATATCTTAAAGAACATGGAGTACAGTTCCATTATGAAACAAATGTTGTGAATGTTGAGTTTGATATATTAAAAGACAGAAAAGTCGCAAAAAGCATAGTTTATATCAGCGAAGGAAAAGAAGAGCACATAGACCTTACTGAGAATGACCTTGTATTCATATCAAATGGAAGCTGTACCGAAAATTCCACCTTAGGTGATCAGAATCACCCGGCAATTATGAATACTGAAATCAAACCCGGAACCTGCTGGGATATGTGGAGAAAAATAGCGGCACAGGATGCTTCTTTCGGTAATCCGGATAAATTCTGTACGAATACTGAAAAAACCAATTGGATGTCTGCTACGGTAACCACTCTTGATCAGCAAATAGTTCCTTATATTCAGAATATATGTAAGCGGGATCCATTCAGTGGAAATGTAGTCACTGGAGGAATTGTAACTGCAAAAGATTCTTCATGGCTTTTAAGCTGGACATTCAATCGTCAGCCTCAATTCCATAATCAGCCCAAAGATCAGCTTGTTGGGTGGATTTACGGCTTGTTCAGTGATAAACCCGGTGATTTTGTCAAAAAAACCATGCAGGAATGTACAGGTAAGGAAATATGTATGGAATGGTTGTATCATATGGGAGTGCCTGAAGATAAGATCGAAGATCTGGCAGAAAACAGTGCAAACACCATACCGTGTATGATGCCATATATAACAGCATTCTTTATGCCAAGAACGGCAGGAGACAGGCCTGATGTAGTTCCCGAAGGCAGTGTGAACTTTGCGTTTTTAGGTCAGTTCGCGGAAACTGTACGCGATACAATATTCACCACCGAATATTCAATCCGAACTGGTATGGAAGCAGTGTACACCCTTCTGGACATAGACAGGGCAGTACCGGAAGTGTGGGGAAGTGTTTTTGATGTGAGAGATCTTTTAGATGCAACAGTTAAACTTTCCGATGGCAAGAAAATAACGGATATACATCTTCCACTGAAAGGAAAAATTGCGATGAAAGAAGCACTTAAGAAAATCAATGGAACGGAAATAGAGAAATTACTCAAAGCCTATAACGTTATTTAAAAATAAAAAAAACACCTCGAAAGTTTTCTATAACTATCGAGGTGTTTTTATCTGAGTTTAATTTAAATTGTCTTTAAGGCTTTTTATAAATCTTCCGATTTCATGAATATCGCTCAGTATGGAATCTATTTCACCAAGGAATTTGTTTATGGAAGCGCTTATTTCTTCGGCAGTTGCGGTACTTTCTTCGGAAACTGCCAGGAGATTTTCTATACTACTTGAAAGTCCTTCGAGTTTATTTGCCTCTTTTAAGAGACTGTCAATTAAAATGTTAATCTGTTTTGAAACTTCAGAAATATGATCACTGGATTTTTTATTATCCGAAGAGCTGACTTTTAATGTTGCGGATTGAACCTTCATTTCTTCGAATTCTTTGTTAAGTTTTTCAATAAGTTCGTTAATTCCCACAGTAATAGTTTTTAAGAAAGATGAAATCTGATCGGCAGAATTTTTACTCTCCTCGGCAAGTTTCCTGATTTCATCGGCAACAACCGTGAATCCCTTGCCCGCTTCACCACTTCGAGCTGCTTCAATTGCGGCATTTAATGCCAGGAGATTTGTCTGTTCAGCAATTCCGGTAACTGTTTCCGCAATACCCATAATCGTACTCGCCTGTTCCTGTAAATTCTTGCCAATACTCACAAGTCCATCGAATTTAATACTCATCTGTTCTATTCCATCAGCTGAGTTTGAAACTTTGCTTGAAGAATCTATTATGGAATTTACAGCATTGTTCAATGACTCAACCATTTCGGATTCTTTATCCACAATATCTTTCAGGGTGTCCACATTTGATATAACCGCATTCGAAATTGCCTCTGTGTCGTTGCTGATTCCCACCGCAGAGTCAGCGACCTGATCGGAGAGATCGCGCATTGTACCTATTGTTTGCTGCATTTCATGGGCGGAGTCTGAAATATTCGATGTGAAATTTTCTATTTCCTGATAATCCCCTTCTATACCAGTCATTAAATTCTTTATTTCATCAGTAGCATTATTTATATCATTCGTAATTTTTGAAAATTCCTTATTGTTTGTCAACAGCGGACCTTCATAATTTTGTGATTCTATTTCTTTAAATTTCGTAAGCATGGCTTTTTTCAACTTGTCAACTTCAAGATAAAACATCGTTATTAAAAATAAAGATATTCCTCCTGTTAAAATTGGGGGAAGCCATTCTGTTGGCAGGAACTTGAAGAAAATCCAGGATAATATACCTATTATCAGAGGAATTATGAATAACTGACTTTTAAAAGAGCCTTTAAATATTCCGAATGATAAAATACCCGATAGTTTAAAATTAATTTTTTTAGCAAAAGGTTTTGTAGCTACTATTTCTATTTCTATAAAACTTCCCTCAGAATTATTTCCCTCATTTAACACTTTTATTTTTACAGGATCAGAAAAGTGTTCTGAAGCACCTTCTATAAGTCCCAGAAAATAATTCCTGAAATCCCTGAAAGATCTGTAAACTATTTTCGCCTTTTTTTCATCAAGAGGTGTAAAAATTATTCTGGGAGGCTTGGCACCCTTTATTCTTTTTGTCAGTAATTTATGTACATTATCCATAGCTGACAGGAAGGAAAGCAGCCCTTTTTTTCTGAAATAAATCGGGTACCATTTAAAGAAAGTTGAGACATTTTCAATTCCGGTTTTTTTCCACAATTCACTGGTATCAATGCTCTTTTCTTTACAGATAGTTTTAGATAATTCAACAACTTTTGAATCTTCAACATCCTCAAATGGAGTGAAATTTCTGGTAATATCAAATCCGCATGTTACAGCAGCTTTTTCAACTGTAGAATTTCCAAATAATTTTTTCCACGTTTCCAGCCAGGTCTTAACTATCATACCCTTCATGAAAATCACCTACTTTCAAAAATGGCCCGAAAAAATCGGGCCACTTTAAATTTTATTTATTCAGAATTGCTTTAACTTTATCAGGCACACCCTGTCTCTTTCCAGGTAAACATCCGTCTGGTTTAGCTTCACCTTTTACGATGGCCTTGGCAAATCCCTCACAACCTGGATATCCACATGCACCACAATTTACACCTGGTAATGCACTCAGAACCTCTTTAATTCTGGGATCTTCCTTAACTTCGAACTTCTTCGCTGCAAATGCCAGAAATGCTCCTGATCCAAAACCGAGTATACCCAATACCAATATACTGTTTAAGAATATTTCCATAACTATCACCTCATAATTTTATCATACCGTTGAAACCAACAAAGGACATCGATAGTATTCCGGCAGTGATCAATGCACCAGCTAATCCTTTAAAAGGAGCGGGAATATCTGCAAATTCCATTTCTTCTCTGATACCAGCAAAAAGAATCAATGCCATACCAAAACCGAGTCCTGCTCCAACTGCATTGAAAATGGTTTCAAGCAATGTGTAATTGTTCTGAACGTTGAGTAATGCCAGACCCAAAATAGCACAATTGGTAGTGATTAATGGAAGAAAAATACCCAGAGCTTCATAAAGTGCAGGAGAAGCTTTTTTTAGGAATATTTCAACGAATTGTACGAGAACGGCTATGACCAGAATGAAAACTATAGTCGTGAGAAACTGAAGGTTCATCGCTATCAGGAGGCCATTCAACAACCATGTGATGATACTCGCGAGAACCATTACGAATGTAACGGCAAGTGACATACCGACCGCAGTATCAATTTTCTTTGATACTCCTAAGAAAGGACAAATTCCAAGGAATTTCTGTAAAACAAAATTGTTTACCAGAATCGCAGACAGAAAGATTAAAAACAATTTCATGCTGCATCACCAACTTTCTGTGATTTTGCTTTTTCTATTGCTGCTTTCTTTTTTGCTTTTTCTTTTTTAGAGATACCTATCCAATTAAAAGTGGCTATGAGAAGTCCGAGTGTTATGAAAGCACCTGGAGGAAGTATCATTATGAAAACGTTGAAAGCATCTCCCCAGAGGGTTATTCCAAAAATACTTCCGGCTCCGAATATTTCCCTCACGGCACCCAGCAATGTGAGTGCGAGTGTAAATCCAAGTCCCATTCCAATTCCGTCGAGTATTGATCTGAATATTCCATTTTTACTTGCGAATGATTCTGCCCTTCCAAGAATTACACAGTTAACAACTATTAACGGAATGAATAATCCGAGAGTTTTCCATAAGTCATAAGTAAAACCATGCATGAGTAAATCAATCATGGTAACGAATCCCGCGATTATTATAATATAAATCGGTATCCTTATTTTTTCCGGAACGAGCTTTCTTATAAGTGAAACTACTATGTTCGACATAACAAGAACAGATAAAGTTGCAAGCCCCATTCCAAGACCATTTGTTGCGCTTGTTGTTGTGGCAAGTGTGGGACACATACCGAGAGCTTGAACGAAAGCTGGATTGCTTTCAAAAATACCTTTAGAAAGTTCTTTAATCATTGGTACGTTTTTTGATTCTGCCATCATTCTTCACCCCCAATTTCATTCTTTAAGTATTCATACATAGCATTTAAGGCATTTGCCACACCACGTGGTGTTATTGTCGCACCAGTCATAATATCGCTTGTCACTATTACGCCATCTTTTTTCTCATTTTCGATGAAATCTTTAGTGTTTTTCACAGAAACGCCGGCATCTTTGTCAACTTTCAAACCTTTTTCAAGTCCCTGTTCGGGAATGTTGAAAAATCTCTCCTTAGGTTTTGCTTCTGCAATTTTTGCTCCAAGGCCAGGTGTTTCCTGTGAATAGTCAAGTACTTCTATTTCGAACATTTCCAGTCCGCTTTCATTCTTTATGAAAGAAGCCAGGATTTTCACATATCCACCATAGGCTATTCCTCCACCGGTTACGAGATACGCATCTCTTCCATCTTCCAATGTGAATCTGTACACAGGGGATGCCACGTAAGCCTTATATTGTGAGCTGTAAAATAAATTCTCCTCATCTGTCTGTTTCCAGATTTTTTCATCAAGTTTTTCAAGTGAATCCGGAACATCAGATTCTGATATTAAAAGCTTTCCGGTTTTATAATCGGTTAAAACAGTTTTAATAGCGGAAAGCTTAAAATTAAGCTCTGCTTTATCTATTGGATCTTTTGTTATAGAGTAAACTGCAGATAAAGCCGCTGCAACTATTACGGCGAAAATCATAAGAACAATTCCCATTTTGAGATAATTCTTCATATCATTTCGCCTCCTTCTTCTTTGGTACATATCCGAAAGGTTTCAATCTTGTTCTTCTGTCTATAAGAGGTTTAACTGCGTTCATTATGAGTATGGAGAAAGATACTCCTTCCGGCATTGCGCCGAAATATCTTATGACCATTGTTATAAGCCCACAACCAACACCGAAAACTATACATCCTTTAATCGTAGAAGGAGTAGTTACCATATCAGTTGCCATAAACAACGCACCGAGCATCAAACCACCGCTCAGCAGATGGAAAAGAGGTGATCCGAACTGGTTTGGATTTATGAAATAGAATATTGTGGAAACCAATAATACCGTACCTATATAAGATACCGGTATTGCGATTTTTACTCTCTTTCTTATCAGTAAAAATGCAAAACCTGCCAGTAATGCGAGTGCACTCATTTCACCCATAGACCCACCGATGTTTCCGAGGAACATGTCGGTGTATCCGTTCTGTGCGAGTGCAGCTTCCATTCCTTTATCCTTGAGTATTGCAAGTGGTGTTGCAGATGTTACCAGCATTTCAGAGGCTTTCCAGCTGCCGACTTTCATCCATGTGGTCATCTGTGTCGGGAATGAAATGAAGAGGAACACCCTACCAACCAAAGCCGGGTTGAATGGGTTTCCACCGAGGCCACCGTAAATATGTTTTCCAAGTCCTACAGCTACGAGAACTCCTATAAGTAATAAGTACCAGGGTAAAGTACCGGAAACATTCAAGGCAAGCAATAATCCTGTAACTGCCGCACTACCGTCGGGTACGAAATCTTTCTTCTTTCTCAGGCCTTTCATTATAAGAAGTTCAAGGAGTTCAGCTCCTACAACCCCGAGAACACATAAAAGCAGAGCATTCCATCCGAAATTAACCACTGCAACTACAGTTGCGGGAAGTAATGCTATAAGTACATCAATCATTACTTTTCTTACGCTCTGATTGGAACGTAAGTGGGGGGCAGATGAAGTGTTAAAAGCCATTGTCATTTCCTCCCTTTCAATGCTGAATAAACTCTTTTTGCAGTTTTAAAAGTTTTTACATGATCTATTTTGGATGGACAGGAATAAGCACAGCTTCCGCATTCCATACAGCTCATAAGCCCTGCTTCCTCTACTGCTTTATCGAATTGTTTGGATTTTATGAGTTTTACCATATAATTTGGTTCAAGATTCATCGGACATGCAAAAACACAATATCCACAATTTATACATGGTTTTTCAGGGATTGGTTTTCCTTCCGGTTTTACCATGACCAGTATACCTGAAGTACCTTTCATAACCGAAGAAGATGTATCTTTCAGCGCAAGACCCATCATTGGCCCGCCTGATATTACCTTGTCAACTTCACCGGTAAATCCATCGGAAAAATCTATCATCTCCTGAACTGGAGTACCAACTTTTGCAATTACATTTTTAGGTGACTTTATTCCTTCACCAGTTATTGTCACACCTCTTTCTATGAGGGGTTTTCCTAATTTGACCGCTTCATATACTGCAAATGCCGTACTTACATTCTGCATAATAACACCGACTGAGAATGGGAATGCACCAACAGAAACTTTCTTTCCAGTTGCCGCGTATATCAGTTGTTTTTCCGCACCTTGAGGATATTTTGTTTTCAACGCGATTATTTTAATTCTATCGGTTTCAAATTTTCTTAATTCTTCAATTGCTTCCGGTTTGTTATCTTCCACACCGATAATTCCGTTCTTGGCGCCTGAAACCTTCATGAGTACTTTTAAACCTTCGACTATTTCAGCTGTTTTCTCCAGCATCATTCTGTAGTCAATAGTCAGATATGGTTCACATTCAGCCCCATTAAGAATAACAGTTTCTATCGGTTTCTTTAAAGATTCGATATACTTGGCATGCGATGGGAAAGTCGCCCCACCAAGTCCCACTATTCCGGCTTCGAGTATTCGTGTGTATAACTCCTGATTTGAAGATTTACTGAAATCCTCAATAGGTGTTAAATAATCTAATTCCTCACCTTTCTCGTCTGTTTCAATGATTACAGCTTCCATAGGTTTTTGCTGTACCGGATGCATCACCTTTTTAATTTCCTTGACTGTTCCCGTAACAGGTGAATGCAGTGGTACGGAAATGATTCCCTTGTTTCTAGCGATTTGTTGGCCAGTTTTAACTCTTTGTCCGACTTCGACGATCAATTCAGATGGAGCTCCTATGCTTTGAGATAAATAAAGCATAAGTTGTTTCGGAGTATACATCTTTTCGATCGGAGAATTCTTAGATAAATCTTTTTTTTCAGCCGGATGTACTCCGCCTGGAAAAGTGAATAAAGCCATAGCCAATCTTATCCTCCCTTCAGTAACTTCAAATTTACGATAATATTTTTAAAAGATAATAATGTTTGATCATACATTTTTATATTGTTTTCGACAAATTCCGTATTAAGTTTTTCAAAATCAATTTTTCTCAGGTTACCCAGAGCTTTTCCAATTTCAGAAGGGCCTTTATCGTTGAAAAAAGCATTGTATTTTCTGAATTCATTGAAATATGCCTTTATTTTAAAAGAGCCTTTCGATAAAAAAGGAATACCAAAAAAAGAAGCGACAATCGCTCCGTGTAATCTTTCAGTTATTATCAGTGAACAGGAAGAAATCAGATCGGTAATTTCATTAACCTCACCTATTTTAAGTAAGACATCGAAATGCCCTTTTAACACCTTTTCCAACCTGTTGGCATATTTCAACTCCTGTTCGGGCATAGTTACGAGTAATACAATTTCACTTATTCCCTCATTTTTCAGAGGTTGTATCATATCTTCAATTTCAGGCCAGTCAGATTTTACTATTATCCCCAGCTTGCCTTCGGCTGGTTTTATTTTCTCTCGATTTCTTAAAAAACCATAAGACAGATCGGTACCCAGTAAGTGTTTTTTTGAGTGTTTTCTGGAGTACCTGTAGGAAATCTGATCTCTGAAAATACCTGTTGTCGAATCATCTGACAGTATTTTTGCCATTCTTCTGAAATCACAACTGTAATTTATTTTTCCTATTCCATGCCCGAGCAGAATGATTTTCTTTTTAAAAAAACGGGCAACGGAAAGCAAAAAACTATAATATATGAAGCTTCTTTTACTTGTCTCATCCTGAAACACATTTCCGCCACCACCTACTACGATGTCGGAATTTTTTATAGCTGATATTATCGATATGACAGAATTTCTGTTCACATGATTTATTTTTATTCCACCTATTTTTCTTGACCCAGTTCTCGGAAACAGCAATAACACTTCTTCTATTTCAGATTCTTTAAAAAATTTCAAAGAACTTCTCAGAAGTATTTCATCCCCATAGTTGTTCATACCATAATATCCGAAAAGAAATGCTTTAATTTTTTTTCCTCCAAATAATCAATAGAGTTATTTTCTAAATAAACAAGATATTATATCATCTTTGCTTAGCAAGGCCATAACCGGTAATTCTATTGAGTTTGAAGCAGTTGTTTCTAGAATGTGCATGTTTTCACAATTATAGAGAAGATAAATAAATTGAAAGGAAATCTTTATAAAAATTTTTTATAAAAGAAAAAAACAGAAAACCAAAAAAATTATTTTATGATATACTCGCTGAGTTAATTTTAATGCAGGAGGAATGGTAATGATTCTTAAGAAAGAATATGGAAAGCCAGAATATCAGACAATAGAATTCGATGGCAATCTCATAAAAAGCTTCGAAGAAAAGGATTTAGATATTTTTAAAAAAACATTCACGGAAATAGATTTTATACAAGAAACTGGAATGTCAAAACTGAGGAGAAAATTTATTTCAGAAGGGCCGATGTTTGGCTTGGGGGATAAAATAGCTCCTATGAATAAGAGACAGAAAAAATATACTTTTTTCAACACTGATAACCCTATACATCATTCAGGAGCCGATCCCATATACAAATCATTTCCTTTCTACATATTGATTGAAGAGGGCGGATGCACTGGTTTCTTTGTCGATTTTCCTGGGTACATGCAGTTTGACCTGGATTCAAAAGGCGATGGAATTGTAGAATACACGGTTCGCGGAGATGGTTTTGCCGAATATTTCATAACGGGAAATGATTTGAAAGAAGTGGTAAGACAATTTACCGAACTCACGGGGAAAAATGTGGCGATGCCGATTTGGGCATTGGGATACCAACAGAGCAGATGGGGGGAAATCTCACAGGATAAATTCGTGGAAACCGCACAGAAATTCAGAGATATGGGTTTCCCCTGTGATGTACTGTATCTTGATATAGATCATATGGATAAATACAAGGTTTTTACCTGGAATAAGGAGCAGTTTCCTGAGCCAAAAACAATGTTTGAAACACTGCATGAAATGGGAATTAAAGTTAGTGCGATTATAGATCCAGGAGTAAAAGTAGAAGAAGGGTACCACGTTTTCGACGAAGGAGAAGAATTCTTCCTTAAGGATACCGATGGAAATGATTTTGAAGGTGCTGTATGGCCTGGCAGAGTCAGATTTCCTGATTATACTTCGCCTGAAACCAGAAAATGGTGGGCTGAGAAAGTATGTGAATGGAAAAAATTTGGATTTGATGGTTTCTGGAATGATATGAATGAAATCGCAGTGTTTATAACCGATGATGATTTGAACTATTTAAGAAAAGAATTTGAAGATCTCACCGTTGAACATGGTATACAGGCTCTTATAAAATTCGGTGAACTGAATCTTGGTAGAAAAGGTTACGAAGATAAAATAGTACACAAAGATGGAACAGAGCACTGGAAGGTAAAGAACCTTTACGGTAGGGAAATGACTCATGCGGCATATGAAGGCTGTAAAAAAGAGAATCAGGGTAAAAGACCGTTTCTGATTTCGAGATCCGCATATCCTGGTATACAGAAATACGGTGGAGTATGGACCGGTGATAACAGTTCATGGTGGGAACATCTTATACTTGAAGTAAACCGGATATCTACGCTCGGTATTTGTGGCGTTCATTATGTTGGTTGTGATGTGGGAGGATTTGGTGATGATACTTCGCCCGAACTGCTTACCAGGTTTATGCAGCTGGGTGCATTTACGCCGATGTACAGAAATCATTCAGCATGGAACACTCAGGATCAGGAACCCTGGGCATTTGGAGAAAAATATTTTGAGATAATGAAAAAGGTGACTCAACTCAGATATTCATATATACCTTATATTTATTCGGAATACATGAAAGGTATCTCGACTAACGATCCGCTTTTCAGGCCAGTAAGTTATAATTATTATTCCGACAGCAAAACCTGGAATCTTGAAGATGAATTCATGCTTGGAGATTCCATGCTTGTGGCTCCGGTTTGCAGGCCGGGAGTAACGGAAAGAGCTGTATATCTTCCGGTGAATGCGGTTGAATTAAACAGTATGAAAAAATATGATAAAGGTTGGAATATAATTCCCGCAGCATTAGATACGATTCCACATTTTCTGCTTGAAAACAGGATAATTTTCAAAGTACCTGTACAGAATTATATTCTGGAAAATGATTTTGAAGAAATTGAGATAATAGCCTTTGGAAAGAAAGCGGAAGGACTTTATTATGAAGATGACGGAGTAACCGATAAATATCTTGAGGGTGAATTTATAAAAGACAGTATAGTAGTTGAAAAAGGCGAGATTAAATATCTGGAAAGAGTAAATAATTTAAGAAAGAAAAATAAAAAATACAAATTGAGTATAATATTATAAAAAAGGGGCTTAAAGCCCCTTTTTTATAATCTGAATTCCCTTTTTATCAAGAGTCATTTCTATAAACGATCCGCCCTTTATACAGCTTCCCGGATTTATGAATCTGGTCTTACCGATTATTTTATCCGTGAAACTGTGTGAATGCCCGAAGAGTACAATATCGGGTTCGTAATCAAGTGAACTGTATATTCTCTTTTCCAATCCATCCCTGCTTCCCCAGCCATGGGTTAAAAACAAACAGTATCCTTCAATCTGTATTTTTTCAGAAACAGGCAGATAGTTCCTGAGAGTGTAATCATCACAGTTTCCAAGTACAAATCGGTATGAGTTGGAAATCTCTCTTATATACAGATAGAAATCTTCACATGTGTAATCTCCAAGGCCTATTGTCATATCTGCTGAATTGCACGATTCTATGAATTCTTTTGGAAAAGTTCCATTGAAGTATTTAATATGCGTATCTGAAAAAATTGTCAGCTTCATTTTTCACCTCGGTAATCAATAAATGATATATGACTAAATTACTCTATATCCTGGTTTAGAATTATATCAGATACTTGAAATGTTATAATAATCGCAATAATCCCATTAAAAGGAGAATTTTATGAACGAAGATTTCTTGCTGACAATAAGCTTTAATGAGGAACAATCGGATTACTTTCCTGAAGCGGTTCATATTATGAAGACATATTCAAATTATGAATATGGAATAGATAAAAATTATTTCGCCAGAATTGATTATAAAGAATTGAAGTCATTACTGAAAGAAACAGAGAGACTTGTATCCCTCATAAAGGAATGGGAGTCTGTAGAATACACTTTAAACAGTTGTTCGGCCAGTTATGAAGAGATGCTTTATCTTCTGCGAATGGTGAGATGTGGGATTTTCAGGGAAATGGGTACCATAGGCAAAAGATTCTGTTCCAATAATACCGAATGGAATTGCAGATTGCTGGAAAATATAAATCTCACTCCGGTTAAAAAAATATATCACAATCCCGAAAATCGAAAATACTGGTTTGATTTCGGGTATTTCGAAGATGAAAGCGAATGGGTTGTCGATAAGTCTGAAATAATAAATACAATAAGGGATGAAGTTGAAACCAGAAAGCTTTTTATGTGTGAGTATTTCAGTATGAATGAAACGCTTAAAATAATAAAAGAAAAAATACCTGATAAAGTTGATTTAACAGGCGGTGAATGGGAAATCAGGTATGAAAAGACAGATGAAGGGCTTGATGAGCTTGAGGCAACGGGTATAAAACCGAAAAGGAAATATGCAAGTCTGGATGAAAAAAAAGCAGATCTGGAATTACTTGGTAATACTGACAGTTCAGAAAATACTAAAAATATTCCCAAAGTTTCTTTTAATGACATTGGTGGTATAGATGAAGTAATCTACACCATAAGAGAAGTGGTGGAACTGCCTCTTAAAAAACCTGAAATATTCGAATATCTGGGGATTACCCCACATAAAGGTATATTGCTTTATGGCCCTCCCGGATGCGGAAAAACGATGATAGCGAAAGCCATAGCCAATGAAATAAAAGCCCATTTCATACCTATAAAAGGGCCTGAATTGCTCAACAAGTATTTAGGTCAGTCTGAGGCAAACCTCAGAAAGATATTTGAAGAGGCAAGAGATAAACAACCGAGTATAATCTTTTTTGATGAGATTGATGCAATTGCAAGAAAAAGGTCTTCTGAAGAGAACCTGCGCAGTGAGTCCAGATTTGTAACTCAATTGCTTTCATTGATGGATGGTATTTCCGATTTTGGTCATGTTTGTGTAATTGCATCCACGAACAGACAGGATTTTCTCGATAAAGCACTTTTGCGTCCTGGAAGATTCGATTATACTATATATATAGACAAACCGACTAAAGAAGGCTGCTACGATATATTCAGAATAAAAACAAAACATATGCCTCTTGACAGGAATTTCGATATTTCATTATTCTGTGAAAGACTTTTTGGGCTTACTGGAGCTGAAATTGATTTCGTTGCAAGAGAGGCGGCTTACAATTGTCTGAGAAGAAATATAGAACTGGAGGAATGCCTCTCAACTAAAAACGATTATGAGATTGATTATAAGAATATGGTTATAAATATTATAGATTTTGAAAAATCCTTGAAAAAAGTAAAACTCATGAAAGTATAGTAAGGTATACGAATTTATAATTTCGATTTTAATCTTTGTTAGAGTATACATTTCTAAGTTATATATTAATTTTAGGTAATGCTATAACCAAAGTATAAAAGCTATTTTCATTCTATAAGTATGTTATAAGGTAAAATCTTACAAATTTACAGGGAATATTATCTTGTTTATGTGTTAATTTTAGTTAACGGGGTTTGAATTTTGTGTAAAGTGTTATATTGAGTATTCATATTTAAAAATAAGATTAAATTAGTATAACTAACTATCTACCACACTATTTTTATTAAAAAAAAGCGAAATATAATGGAAAATATTAAATTATCAGCGAAAAACTTTGTTTTTCGCTGATTTCCTTTTTTTGATGAAAACGTTTGCTGTGATATAATGATTTAAGATTGCAAACGTTTGCAATAATAAATTGGAGGTGTAATCATGAAGAAGTTCTTATTTATTGCGCTCATGGTTTTAGTTTCACTGACAGCTATGTCCAAGGTTAATCTGGTTTTAAGTGGATGGCCCGGAAATCCGGTTGAAGAATCCATCATTAAGGGGATTGTTGAAGACTTTAACGAACAGCATCCTGATATCGAATTATCCTGGGAACCTGCAGGAGACGTAACACAGTTTACTCAGAGAATGATTTCACAGATTTCAGCAGGAACAGGTCCTGATCTATTCTATGTTGACGTTGCATGGAGTGAGGAATTCTACAAAATGAATGCACTTTACCCATTGGATTTATTCGTTAAAAAAGAAGGATTCAATCTTGATGATTTTTATCCTGCATTACTCGATGCTTTTACATTTGACGGAAGAATATATGGACTACCAAAAGACTGTGCATCATTAGCACTTTTCTTCAATAAAGAAATATTCGATAAATACGGCGTGAAATATCCTGAAAATGGAGATTCCTATGCAGATTTACTTCTGAAGGCTAACGCATTAAAAGAAGCTGGCTGTGAGAATCCTATGGTAGTAGCAGCTGATTTTAACAGAGCAATACCTTTCATTCTCGGAAGTGGCGGACAGCTCGTTAAGGAAGATTTAAATACAGCAATTACAGAAGGTAATGGCTGGGCAGGACTCAAATTCTATGTAGATCTCGTAAAAAAATATCAGGTAGGTGTAGAACCTAGTACAGTTGGTTCCAGCTGGATTGGAGAAGCATACGGAAGAGAAAAAGTTGCTATGGCAATGAGTGGAAACTGGAGTGTTGGCTACCTTAGAGGACAGTACCCTGATGTTCTGGCAAAAACTGGAATAGTACAGCTTCCTTATTTCTCCAAACCTTCTTCTATGCTCTATACGGTATCCTGGTCAATCAACAGATTCAGCCCTCATAAAAATGAAGCATGGACAGCTTTGAAATATTTAACAGAAGAAGGACAGAAGAGATTCGTTGAACAGGTAGGTTCTATGGCTTCCAGAAAATCTATAGCCGAAACTGATAAAGACGAGATGAAGCAGCCTTTCTATAAGGCACTTGAAGTTGCACATCCCTGGAAAGTTTCCACACCATCCGGAAAATTCACAAGAGCCAACGATGAAATCAACAGCATTCTTAAAGATTTATTCTACAACAATATGGACTTCGAAACTGCCAGAAATATCATAAACGAAAGATACATGGAATGGGTTAAGTAAGAATTTTATTCAATCACGGGCATTTGCCCGTGGTTTTCTTTGAAAAGAATTCAGAGTTGAGTTTTTTTCAAAGAAAATTTCAGAACTAAATAAAAATATTTTGGAGGAGATAATGAGTCTCAGAAGAAAAGAGAGTATATACGGGTATCTCTTTATTTTGCCCGTATTGGTGATCATTTGTGTTTTTATGCTGTATCCGATTTTAATGACTTTCTGGTACAGTTTTACGGATTATGACGGGACAGCACAGAGTAAATTCGATATGTTGTTTTCTCCGGAAGATGCACTTCAATTTCATTTCGGAGAATTTATTGACGATCTGTCTGAAAAAGATGCACAACGGCTTGAGAATTCTTTTAACTCCGTATCTTTTATAGAAATGGACATTGGGGTTAAACTTTCGGATGAACAAAAAGTAGGTTTCGCGAATGAACATATCAATATAAAAGGTATAATATCCGATTTTCTCACATACAACCTTTCGAAACAGATATCTGTGAGAGAATTTCTTGGTAAGTACGTAGATGAAAAGAATAAAGGCCTTATAAATTACAGGCCGAAATTTACGGGATTGGATAATTTTGTAAACGCCGTTAAAGATCCGTATTTCTGGACATCTCTTAAGAATACAGCCATGTTCTCACTTATAGTTGTGCCGTGTCAGACATTGCTGGCATTGTTACTAGCGGTAGCTGCCAATCAGAAAATATGGGGACAGAAATTCTTTAAAACCACTTTTTTCATACCATCTGTTACTTCATCTGCGGCCATATCTATGATTTTTTCACTTATTTATACCAAACCAGGTATTTTAAACCAGATAATAGGTGTAACCGGTGTGCCGCCCGTGGATTGGCTCAATGATCCGAATACCGCACTTGGAGCGGTAATGGCCATGAATATATGGACTACTGCCGGATATTTTATGGTCACTTATCTAGCCGGATTACAGCAAATACCAGTTTCAATAATTCAGGCTGCACAGATAGATGGTGCAAGCCCATCCAGAATATTCTGGAAAATAATAGTTCCATTGCTTAAAAATCAGACTGTTTACATAGTTACAATGGGTATAATAAGTACTCTGCAGGTTTTTGACCAGATATACATGCTTATCAAGAATTTAAGAAATGTGACTTTATCATTCTATATATATAAAAATGCATTTGAATACGGTGAAATGGGATATGCTTCCGCGTTGGGAGTTGTACTTTTTGCATTGGTATTTTTAATAACTTTCGTGTTTAAAAAGGTTTATCGTGAAGAAAAGGTCGTTGAAGGGGTGAAGAAATGATTAAAAGAAGAAGTGTCAGAAAAACCGTGATGTACACGATTTTGATAATATATGCGTTGATATCCCTGTTTCCATTCATATGGAGTCTGATGATATCTTTTACCCCCATGACTTATACCGATTCTCAGGGTGTGGAAAGAGGCGTTGATATAATGCAATGGCCACCCGAAATTGATCTGTTTAAACTACCGCCGCATTTTTTTGGAGCGGAGGCAACAGGGGAGAATTACAAGGAAGTCTTCAACATAGCTCCTTATGGAAGATGGATTCTGAATACGTTGATATACTCGACTCTGGTAACTATAGCCAATTTGATTTTCGATGGTCTTGCAGGTTATGCATTCGCCAGACTCAGGTTTAAAGGCAGGGATACTATTTTCTCCCTGATAATGGCCACCATGATGGTACCATTTCCCGCGATAATAATTCCGACATATCTTTTAATTTCTAAAATGGGTTTTATCAATTCTTTTTCAGGACTTGTTCTGCCCAAATTGTCACTGGTTTTTGGAATATTCCTGATGAGACAGTTTTTCCTGAATTTATCAATGGAAATTGAAGAAGCGGCGATAATTGATGGGGCATCAATACCCAGAAGGGCATTTTCAATAATGTTTCCAATGGCAAAACCGGCATTCATAGCTTTGGGAATATACACGTTCTTAAATACCTGGAATGATTTTATGTGGCCTCTGATAGTTACAACGAAAAAGGAGATGTTCACACTTACCATAGGTTTGAATTTCTTCAAAGGGTCTTTTTTCACAGTATGGCCATATATGATGGCTGCAACCATGCTGATGACGGCACCAATGATAATACTGTATTTCACCTCTCAGAAATATTTTCTCGAGGTCAATGTTTCATCCGGTGTGAAAGGATAGGAGGAAAATATGAAAGATGAAAAAATTAAAGTTCATGTAGTCAGTCATTCTCACTGGGACAGAGAGTGGTATGTTCCGCTTGAAATATATAGAAACAGATTGAATGTTTTGATAGAGAAATTAATCGAAGAATTCGATAAAGATTCGGATTTTAAACATTTTACTCTCGATGGACAGACAATAATTATTGAAGATTACTTTGAAAGATATCCGCAAAAAGCGGCAGAGATAAAAAAATACGTGGAGGACGGCAGGCTTGAAGTTGGGCCATGGTATATATTGCCAGATGAATTTTTAATTCAAGGTGAAACATTTATCAGAAATTATACCGTAGGACAGTCAGTACTTGAGAAATATGGTATGAAAAGCAGTAAAGCCGGGTATTTACCCGATATGTTCGGACATACGGCATACACTCCGGAACTGCTTAAAGGCCTTGGAATGAAAGCAGCTGTGTTATGGCGCGGTCCCGGAAAAAGTTGCAGAAAGACTGAATTTATATGGGAGTCCGAGACTGGGGAGTGCATTCCGGTTGTTCATTTGAGAAATTCATATTCCAATGCGGCTAATTTCGGACTTTATACCGAGGCTTTAACAGAAAAGATTTGTGTAGAGATAAAAAATATATCCGAACACAGAACGTCTGAAAATGTTTTACTTATGAACGGCACGGATCATGAATTTCCGATTTTCGAAATCGTAGATAAATTTAAAGAAATATCTTCAAATACAGGAACGGAAGTCATACATTCGAGTATAGGGAAATACATTGAAGACGTCACAAAAGAAACCGGTCAACTTGAAATCATTAAAGGTGAATTGAGGGATTCTACATATGAACACACTCTGAAAGATGTTCTTTCTTCCAGGATTTATTTAAAACTGCTCAGTTTCGAAGCGCAGCAGTTGTTTATAAAATATGTTGAACCTCTATCCGCAACGGTGTTTATGAATGGAAAAAGGGGAAAAGAATATCTTGAAAACGAAATTCTTTCCGGCTGGAAACTCATACTTCAGTCCCTTACACATGATGGTATCTGTGGATGCAGTACGGACAGAGTACAGAGAAAAGTGGAAGACAGATTTATCGATGCGATTTATTTTGGCAGTTCACTGATTGGAAAATATATGAGGGACCTATTTACATCGGAAGATGAAATCGTTTATGGGGACAATTATTCAATTATGGTCTTCAACCCGGATGATAAAAAAGAAAAGAAGATTGTCGAGACCAGAATACCAAGAATCAATTTTAGCAATTATGCTTTATTCGATGAAAATGGTTATGAAGTAGAATTTGAAATAAGAGAGGAGATTTCTTCGATGAATTCTCTTTATGAAACAAGATGGCATAGGGATATATCAACCATATCCGAATTTCAGAGTCGTATATGCCCGCATAAAGTTATGGAACTCTATTCTCAGCTGATCACATTCAAATCCGAAATTCCCTGTCTTGGTTTTGCGAAATATGAACTCAGAAAGAGGGAAACGAATAAAGATTTATTCAGCAGAATGGTTCTCGATCCTTTTGAAAAATACGACAACGGTATTATAGAGTTTAAGCTGAATCGTGATTCATCGTTCAATCTCAAAGATAAAAGAAATAGACGTGAGTATTTCAATTTGAACAAAATATATGATATTGCCGATCTGGGAGATGAGTACAATTTCTCTTATGCACAGAATGATATTCCGTTAACTGTTGAACCTGAAATGTTGAAATCAGTGGAAGTTGTAAAAACAGTTTATGGAAGGGAATACACAGTTACAGTTGAAATCCCGATTTCTGCTGAGTATGATTATCAAAAAAATGTAAGATCGGTAAATAAGATCGCTAATTTTTATACTGTAAAATACAGGGTTTTTGACGATTCGGAAAGAATCGATGTTGAGATTACCCTTGACAACAAATCAAAAGACCACAAAACTTATTTTGAAATAAAAGTCCCTGAAAAGATCGAGTATGTGTTAAAAGATTCCTATTATGGCCTGGTAAAACATCCGGTAAACTTGTACGAGTACGATGAAACCATGACAGAAGAGAATATTTCCAGATATGCCATGGAAAGTCTATCGGCAATTAAGAATGATAATTGCGGAATCATGGTCGTATCAAGAGGCATAAATGAGTTTGAGACCGGATACGATGAGGGGAACACTGTTGGTAAATATACTGTTTTAAGATCAGTGGGTATGCTTTCAAAGGACAATTTGAAAACGCGTAAGGGTGAAGCAGGGCCACTATTACTAACACCGGAAGGACAGTGTATCTGCGAAATAATACATAATTACTCCATAATTCCACTCAACAGAGCGGATGATTCGGATTTGTATGAAAAGGCGGGAGAATATCTGTTCAAAACTGTGGCGATATGTGGTAAGACATCGGTGAAATCCAATGATTTTGCATATTTGGGTTTTGAGTCCGATAAAAATGTATTTTTAAAGTCAATGAAAATAGCGGAAAAAACCTATGGGGTAAATCTCAGATTTATGAATATTTCTAGTGAAAAAACAAAAATACATTTAAAAAATGATAATATAGAGTCATGTTTTCAGACTGATCTTGTAGAAAATGAAGTAGATAAATGTGATGCCGATAGGCTGGTTGTAAATATTGACAGGATTAACAGCTACAATATTGAGTTCTGTTAATTCATAATAACGGTGATATTTTTGAAAAGAAATGACATAAAAGAAGTGGCAAGGATCGCAGGAGTTTCTCCATCAACCGTATCCAGAACTATTAACCATCCTGAAATGGTGAATGAAAATACTAGACAAAAAATTCTCGAAATAGTCGATAAGTTAAACTATCAGGCAAGCAGTAGTGCAAGAGGCCTTAAAGGATTCGGAACGAGTTTAATACTGGCCTCTTTTGGAGATAAATACCCTCTGATTTCTTCTTCGAGTTATTACCAGGCTTTAATACCTAAACTGGTGGAAAAATTTGAGAAAAAGAATTATCATTTGATAATGAGCATGCATATGCATGATACGGATCTTTCTTCGATAATTGCATTATCGAGAAAAAATATATTCGACCTGACAATTCTCATGGCACCACAGGAGAATGATGAGAGAATGATTCAGCTGAATAAAATGCGGGAAAAATTTCTCGTACTTGGAAATCCTGAAATGAATTTTGAATATAACTGGGTGGAAACTGACAGTTATACAGGTGCCAGGATGGCTACTGAATCACTTATGGAAAAGGGATATGAAAATCTGTTTTTTATAGGAATGGAAGAAGAATACCACGTATCGAGGATAAGGCATAGAGGTTTTTTAGATATGGTTGCCGAAAATAATTGTAAATCCTTTTCGTACAAAAACTGTCAGCCTATTGAAAAATGCGGCTATAAAATTGGACAGGAACTGAAAGTGGATTCAAAAACCGGGATATTCTGTGCAGCGGATATTCTTGCCGTAGGATTCATAAAGGCCCAGTTTGAAAAAGGACTTATACCGGGAAAGGACTATGGAATCATAGGATATGACGCATTAATTGAAAATGTAAAACTCGGTAAAACTTTTTATAATTTGTCGTCGGTAAAACAGGATATAGAACTCATATCTGAAACCATTGTAAATCAATGTTTTAAAATCATAGAAGAGGGAAAAACCGAAAATATAATGCTGCCGGTGTTTTTGAAAAATGGAGATACTTTGTAAAAAGGTGCTTTATGCACCTTTTTACATTTTATAGAATAAGTTCAAGTATCATAAGTATATCTATGATTATAAGCATTGGATGTATTTCTTTAAAATTTCCGGAAATTAATTTAATCAGAGTCCAAGTTAAAAAACCCCATATTATTCCCTGTGTAATCGAAAATGTCATCGGAATCATCAGAATACATATAAACGCCGGGATTGCATCGTCAAATTTTTTCCAGTTTATATTTAAAATAGGTGTTATCATAAAGACTCCCACGATTATCAAAGCGGGCGCCGTTGCTATTGTCGGAATTATTGATAATAATGGGGAGAGAAACATGAATGGAAGAAAGAGTAATCCCGATACTATCGCAGTTAAACCTGTCCTCCCGCCGACGGAGATTCCCGTGGCCGATTCTATATAGCTTGAACCACTACTCGTGCCTAACAATCCTGAAATCAATGTCGAGAAAGAATCAACGATTAAGGATTGTTTCATATTTCTTGGTTCCCCATTTTTGTCTTTCATTCCGGAAGCTTCTGCAAGTCCTATGAAAGTCGAAATACTGTCGAAAAGGTCTACAAATAGAAAGGAAAACATGGTGGGAATAAGAGACAATTTTAAAGATCCGAATATATCAAGAGAAAACAACAGCGAAAAATCAGGTTTTGAAAATATTCCGTTAAAAGTAACGAGTGTTGAATTTCCGGAACTAATTGAAGCTGCATTTCCATAAATTCTTCCTATGGGTATCGCAAGCACTGTTGTAATAAAAATCCCCATGATAAGAGCGGATTTTATTTTCTTTACCACTAGAACGGAAGTTATTATAAGTCCCGCCAGAAATGTAAGTGCAGTTTCATTTATCGGACCTATTCCAATTAAAGTATCTTTGTTTGATACTATAAATCCTGATTCGGTAAATCCGTTTAATGCTATGAAAAAACCAATTCCGACTGCTATTGCCTCTTTTAAAGGAAGAGGAATGGCCTTGGCAATTAAAATTCTTATGTTGAAAACAGATAAAAGCAGAAATATGACTCCTGACCAGAAAACAGCACCTAAAGCTGTCTGCCAGGTCTCATTCATACCTATTACCACCGTGAATGTGAAGAAGGTGTTTATTCCCATACCCGGAGCAACAACTATGGGGTTTCTGGCATATAGTCCCATCATTATACTGCTGAATGCCGATACCAGTACTGTTGCTGTTAGTACGGCGGTAAAAGGCATTCCGGTTTTACTTAGAATGGTCGGGTTTACTATTATTATATACATAGTTGCAAGAAATGAAGTGATCCCTGCTATGAGTTCCGTTTTGATTGACGTGTTATTTTTCTTTAGTTCAAAGAAGTCTTTCATAAAAAGCCCCTTTAACATAAAAATATTGTGAAAAATAATAAAAGGGGTGGTTTACCACCCCTTTTATTAATCTAATTCATCAACCATTTTTCCAAGATAGTCGAAGCCTTTCTGCCAGAATGATTCGTCTTTAAGATCAATTCCAAGTTCTGCCAGTAATCTGTCAGGCCTGTCGTTTCCTCCATTTTCCAGGAGTTTCAGATAAGAAGGTATCATGGCATCTCCCTCTTCACGGTATTTCTGATAGAGGGCTATAACAAGCAGGTTGGCAAAATTGTAGGCATATACGTAGAATGGAACATGGAAAATATGTGGAATCGTTGCCCATTCCCATTTATATTCTTCCGGAATCTTAACACTTTCAGAGAACATTATCTTAAGTTCTTCTCCATATAAATTCGAAAGATCGTCCCATGATGCGAAACCTGATTCAGAAATGAGTTTATGGCTTCGAACTTCAAATCTTGCGAACATATTCTGCCTGAAAGTCGTTGCAAAATTTCCCTCTATTGTAGATGCCAGGAAAAGTTGTTTCTCTTTTGGTGAAAGTGTTGGCAGTAATTTGTCAAATACCAGGAATTCACCGAAAACCGAAGCCACTTCTGCCATTGTAAGTGGGGTATGGAAATTAAGCATCGACTGCTTCGCGGAAAGAGTACCATGAAGGCCATGTCCTAGTTCATGCGCCATTGTAAGCACATCGTTTATATCGTTGTTGTGATTTAAAAGTACAAAAGGTTTTCTGTTCGGTATATAGTAAGAACAGAATGCACCACCGGCTTTACCTGGCAGTACATCGGAATGTATCCTGTTTTCAGTGAAGAATCCTTCAACTATTTTTCCCGCTTCTTCGTTGAAGCTATAATATGTTTCCAGTACTATTTTTTTTGCCTCATCAAATGAATATTCTTTTTTTACCTCTTCAAGAGGGGCGTATATATCTGCGAGTTCAAGATCAAGATTCATCTTCTTAGCTTTCCAGCTGTAATATTTCGAAACCATATCCGTATTCTTAACCGTACATTCCATAAGACTGCTTACTATTTCATCATCAGTCTCATTTGCACGATTTCTCATAGATATTGCACCTGGATATTTTCTGAAACGTGATTCTATATCGTAATCTTTTGCTATGTTGTTGTAAAGACCGGAAATAACCGTACTGTCTTTATTGTATCCTTCCAGTACAGTTTTCATGGCATTTCTTCTGATTCTGTAATCGGTATTGTATCTGAGCGCTCTCATCTGTGAATCGTTTAATTTCTTTATTTCTCCATCGATTTCAAAATCGTATATGTAAGATGATGCTATTTTGCTGTACAAAGTTCCCAGATTTTCCCTGCCGGTGGCAGTTTTAGCTGCGAGTATTTTCTCAGTTTCAACAGAAAGAGTATGTTCTTTTCTTTCCAGAACCCTTTCTATTACCCATGCGTATTCAGGTAATTCTTCCATTATTTTTTTCAGTTCATCTGTATTATGTTTTAACAGTGTGGGAACTATGAATGAAAAACACTGTTCTGCTTCTGCAGAAACATTTTCCACTTTTCCCGCCAGTTTCTGAGCCTCGATATTCTGAGAGTTCTCGGAAAAGAGTAAACCAGAATACTGTGCCACTTTTGCTCCCATTACTTCTATTTCTTCCTGAGTTTCGAAAACTTCTTTAAGCAATGCTGAATTTAGTTTTCCTTCCAGTTTTTCCTGATACTTTTCTTCGAACTCCTTTGCCCTTTTCAATACATCTTCGATGTCCTTCTCGATAGCCGGGTCATCTACCCCATTGTAAAAGAAAGTCAAATCCCATTTCAAAAAAACCACCTCCGCGTAATTTATTTATTATAACTCATACGTTTCGATAATATAAATCTTCTATTTGTTTTAATTCTATTGATAGTATATATCGGTAAGATGATCGCGAAAAACTGCCATGTCATAAACAAAAGTGTTTTTAAGCCATATCAGGATATGATTATGGAGCTCACCGTAATTTATATTCACAATTCGTGAGTTTCTTCGACAAATCCCATAATTCTTTTGATATATATTTAAGATTCCTGCCAATATGTAATTTTTTTCTGACGGGAATCCCCCATATTCCAAAAACGGATGGAGAAACCATTTCTCCGTTTTTTATCTTTGCATCTTCATACGTCTTGATATTCGATAAGGCGCCCCAGGCAGCCGGCTGGCTTATCACCATTCCCGAAGCTGCATGTATGAATCTTCTTATTAAAGATTTATCTTTACCAGATGCCGAAAGAAAAAGCCTTGTTCTGGAAATACCGGGGTGTACGGATATGCTTTTTGATTTAACATCGCATTTTTGAAAGAATTTTGAAAGTTCGTAAGAAAAGAGGTAATTCATCATTTTACTGTTTGAGTATGCTCTGTATCTGTTATAGTCTTCACCATGGATTGTATTTTTGAAATTATTCACAGTATGAAATAACCTTGCTATACTGGTAGTAGTTACTACTTTTGAATCTGGTGTTGAAATTATCATGTCTATCAGTAAACCGGTTAACATAAAATGACCCAGATGGTTTGTGGCAAAATGCATTTCATACCCTTGTTTTGATAATTCATACGGATTCCACATTATTCCCGCGTTGTTGTAAAGTAAATAGAGTTTATCATGTCTGCTGTGGTATTCCTTGGCAAAGGATCTAACCGATTCCAGATCTGAAAGATCGAGTTTTATCAGATCTATTTTCGCTTTCGGATTGAATGCGAGAATTTTCTCTTTTGCCTCTGCACCTTTTTTTATGTTTCTCACGCCAAGTGTTATGCAACAATTCTTTAAACTCAGCTTTTTTGCGGTGTTGAAACCTATCCCGGAATTTCCTCCGGTTATTATTATGTTTTTCACATCAGGATTATTTGAACATGTATATAGTCTGTTCATTCGAGTACCTGCTGTTCACATCAGAGGCCTGAAATTCCAGCCTTTGAATGAATTTTTATTTTTAACATACCATTCTTTCGGATATATGAAAACATTTCTGGTTTTTACCCCCAGAGGTTCAAAAAACTGATCTTCGTTGTTTTCTGTCACAGAGATTTGAGGCATCGATTTCAGTAAATTCATGACAAATGAATACGATGGAACATAGAAACAGTTAGGTGTCACTTTATTCATGAATTTCCATGTGGAACCTGTATCTAAAATATAACATTTATTCTTTTTATCGAAAGGTATATCGCTGTATCTTTGGTCAGTCGTATAAACTGAGGCGAAAAATCCTTTTTTGGAAACTCTTGAGAGGTTTGAAATTGCCTTGCTGAATTCTCTTATGAAAGGCAAGGTGCTTTCGGTAAATGAAAAATCAAAATAGTCATCCTGGAATTTCAAATTTAGCATGTCCATTATCTCAAAAGAAACTTTTTTTGATGTTTGATATCTGTCTATGGCTTTAATTATCTGAAATCTGCTGAAATCTATGCCTGTATAATTTGATTTTGCGCTGTCAACGTGTCTTTTCAGATAATAATAATTTGCTCCGGCACCGCAGCCACAATCAAAAATTCTGTTTGGATTGAAATAATCTATTGCACTGGCAATATGCCTGAGCTGCGTAAATTCATAGCCCCTGTATGGCTTTTTAAGAGTTTTATCGTATATTGCATCGTATTGAATCGAAATCGGTTGATTATCAAAATTTATATCCGAATTCATGGGATTCATCAGTTTGAATATCCTGAAAAGGTCACCTGGTTTGTAATTCACTATTTCATTCACGAGAACGGATTTTGTGTAGTATTTATGGAGATCCTTAAATTCAACTTTTTTATTCAAAAAAATAACCTCAGGTACATCATTTTCCTGAGGTTTATTTTTTATGGCTTTCCTTAACTTATCTAAATCACCATCACAGGTTTTAAAAATCTGGAATGAGACTTTATCACTTTTTCTGAACCAATACATGTAATCTTTCAGTATCTGCAAAGATTTATCGTATCCGGCTATCGTGTAATTTAGGTAAAATTTCATATTCTATAGCGACATTCCCGCCATAATGAATTGTACTATCTGTTCAAGCGAAATCTTTTCATCAAAGGCTCCAAGTCCCATGCTCTCTGCGATCATTCTGGCAGTCGTCTGAGTTGGAACGGATTTAGGTATATAATTAGCCGTTTTTCCTTCATCTATGAGTATTTCGATCCGGTAAATAAAGGAATTATATCTGTCTTTCAACGAATACCAGCCTTCGTGGTTGCTGTCTTCATTTTCCAGGATTTTCACTTTGTCCATTTCAAGCAGTTTCATTATGTCTTTTTTACTCATCACAAAATCTATATAAGATTTCAGTAACTGCTTAAATTTCTTTATGAAACTTCCTTCACCTTCTATTTCACTGAAAATATGATTTTCCAACTCATCTATTCCTTCATTCCATGCTGCAAGGAATAAGGATTCTTTAGAGGGAAAATAATAAAAGATCAGTGCTTTTTTTATTCCCGCCTCTTTTGCTATTTCATCAAGGCTGGAAGCGTCAAAGCCTTTTCTCGCAAATACCGATTTGGCCGCATTCAAAATTGTTTTCTTAGTATTTTTTTTAGACAACTTAACCACATCCCAGGGAATTATTCTATTTTTATTTTACCATTAAATTAGATTTTTAATTTGACCGAATGGTAAACTTTTTAAGAATCCTTAAATAGCGATAAGAAGTGGTTATTATTGAAAAAGTAAAAGTAATTTGTCTTGACAAATAACAGGTTTTAATGGTATCATATATAGATATTTAGCACTCTGGTGTTTGGAGTGCTAACAAGGTGATCAGAATGAAAGGGTTATCCGATAGACAGACGAAGATACTCTATGCGATTATACACGAGTATATAAAGGATAGAAAACCAATAAGTTCCAAGAGGATTCTTGAAATAACGAATCTTGATTGCAGTAGTGCGACAATTAGAAATGAAATGAATTTTCTTGAAAAGAACGGTTATATTTATCAACCGCATACTTCTGCTGGAAGAATACCATCGGATGTTGGATACAGATTTTATGTTGAATGCCTGAAAAGTATAGGTAAAAACGTAAATCCTTCTCACAATGAAATGTCTTTGCTTACCGATGTGCATCTGGGGAAATTTGACGATGTACTGAAGAATGTAGGAGTATTCTTGTCACATTGGATGAAGGGTATGGCGGTAATAGAAAAACCGTTTATCGAGAAACTCAGAATTAAGAGAATCACGATTTCAAATGTGCTTTTTAATTACTGGATAGTGGTTCTGGTTACAAATATGGGTATAGCTGAGAGTTTTACAGTTTTAATGGATCAGGATGTTCCAGTTGAGGATCTTGAGAAATTTTTATCCGAGAAATTATACGGTATACGCCTTGAAGAGGTCAAATCGCATATAGAAGGCATGCATTTGCCCAATTTCTCATGGTATAGTTCGGAGCTTGAAAGTGTTATTTCCTTTATGGATAAGATATTGCATCAGAATATAGAGAAGAGATTTTTTAAATCTGGTTTTGAATCTTTGATGAAAGATGAATCTCTTTCAAGTGATTCTTTGAGAAAATGTGCAACTTTTATGGAAGACGAAGAAAAAATAAAATCTTTTCTTGATGAACATGGTTTTTCCTCTGTGCCCATGGTAAATATTGGACATGAAAATGATATCGAAGAGCTGGAGAATTTTGCCATATTTTTCAGCGGATATTCTGCAGGAGATAACGATATGGGGAAAATTGCGGTGTTTACTTCTAAAACAACTGACTACTACTCAAATATCAAAAGTATAGAATTTGCCTGTAACAGGTTAACTGAATATATGACTAAATTAACTAATATGGTTCAATAGTCGGAGGTGCTTTGATGAAAACAGCTGAAGAGAAAATCGCTTTGCTTGAAGCGGAAATTTCTATCATGAAAAAGCAGATAGAAAGGCTTAAGGAGATAGAACAATATACGTACAGACTTAAATCAGAATTCGAAGAATTTAAAAATGTCACTACGAAAGAGAAAAAAAGGATATCAGATTACGCGAATGAATCACTGCTTTCAAGGATGATTCCACAGATGTCAAATTTTGAAAGGGCATTAAAGTACATGCAGATGGGTGAGCAGAGTAAAGAAGTTCAGATGATAGTAAAAGGTGTTGAGATGATTTATCAGTCTCTCGAAAACACTCTTGAAGATGCCGGGATGAAGAGAATTCACGTTAAAATAGGTGAACCTTTTAATCCTTTTGAGCATGATATAGCCGCAAAAATACCTTCGGGGGAATACCCCGAGCACACTGTACTGCAAGTTGTAGAAGAGGGATATTCTTACAATGGAAAGATATTAAAACCTGCAGTAGTAAACGTTTCGGTGGAACCCGAAACTGATAATGAATCTGAAGTAAAAGAATAATGCTTCAAAAAGAAGGTGAAATGAATGGCTAAAAAAGATTATTATGAAGTAATGGGAGTAACTAAAGAGGCCACTCAGGATGATATAAAGAAAGCTTACAGAAAACTGGCTAAAAAGTGGCATCCGGATCTTCATCCGGATAACAGAGAAGAAGCAGAGAAAAAGTTCAAAGAAGTCAGTGAGGCTTACGAAGTATTAAGCGATACCGAGAAAAGAGCTATGTATGACAGATACGGATTTGTAGGTGATCAGGTTCCACCTAATTACCGTACTTCTGCAGGTGGAGGTAATCCGTTTGAAGATTTCTTCGGTGGTGGCGGAGGTTTTGGCGGAATCGACGATATCTTCGACATGTTTTTTGGGGGATCGCAGAGAACCCGGCAGGGAACCCGGGATAATGTAAGCAGGGCAGTATCAGGTGAAGATATTTCCGTTACCGTGAAAATAGATCTGAAAGATGTTATAACGGGTATAGAAAAGGAAATTGAATATAACAGGTATGTCGCCTGTGAAAGTTGTAAAGGCACAGGGGCAAAATATGGAACTGCTTTCAGTACGTGTTCTTACTGCGGAGGGCGTGGAGTGGTCATAGAAGAATCCAGAACTATGTTTGGGAATTTCCAGACTTCACGAACATGTCCACACTGCAAAGGTAAAGGACAGGTAATAGAACACAGATGTGGTGCATGTGGAGGAAATGGAAGGCAGAAGGAAAACAAGAAAATAATGGTAAAAATCCCAGCTGGTGTAACTGATGGTTTGAAATTGAGAATATCGGGAGCTGGCAGTGCGGGATATAATGGCGGAAGAACAGGGGATCTTTTTGTTATTGTTATTATAAATCAGGTAAAAGGTTTAAGCAGAGAGGGAAAAGATATATATTCTCAGCTTGAAATCAGTTACCTCCAGGCCATATTGGGTTCGGTTGTACAAGTTGAAACTGTTCACGGGCTTACAAACCTGAAAATAAATGCCGGAACACAGCCTGGTGATAAATTTAAAATGAGGGGCAAGGGTTTACCCGATTTGAGGACTGGATTAATGGGTAACCACTACATTAACATAAAAGTTGTTATACCTAGGAAACTGAACAGGAAGGAGAAGAAACTTTTAAAGGAAGTAGCTGCACTTGAAAACCTTCAGGTAAATGATTCTGAAGAATAAATTTAATGTAAAAGAATTTTGAAGATGTTTGAAAGGACAGTGAAAATAAAATTTTACCGAATGGTCAAAAAAAACACTTGACATTTTTTGACTGCATGGTAAAATTATAATGAAACGCATATTATTATTAGGAGGATATTTTTTCAATGGCGGTAGAAAAAACATTAAAACAGAAAGCGTCTGGGGCAGTTATCGGAACACTTATCGACCAGGCAGTAAAATATGTACATAAAGACCCGATTAACAATTTTGATAAACTGGCCAGCAGCCTTTTAAAATTAGAAAAACTTTTCCCAGCTTCAAATGGCGTATTCTCTAAATTTATAAATTGGACAGAATCCAATAAGGGAAGTAAACAGTGGTTTATCGAACTTCTTTCCAGAGATGAAAATCAGATCAGGACTTTTATGAGAAATATGTTCGTAAATGTCAGTCTGAACTGGATGCAGACGAATGAAAGGCTTCAGGAAACTGAAGGAATATCTGCGCCTTATACAGTGCTGATTAGCCCTACAATGAGATGTACTTTAAGATGTAAAGGTTGTTATGCCGGCGAGTACACTCAGAAAGACGATATGTCCATGGAAGATTTCAGAAGGGTAATTAAAGAATCCAAAGAAATCGGAACACATTTTTTCACCATTCTCGGTGGAGAACCATTCGTAAGATTCTGGGAACTCGCAGAAGTATTTGAAGAAAATAGCGACTGTCTTTTCCAGGTATTTACAAGCGGCGTATTTATAACCGACGAAGTTGCGGATAAACTTAAAGAACTTAAGAATGTCGTAGTGGCAGTAAGTGTTAACGGAAACAAAGAAGATACAGATTTCATGAGAGGTCCTGGTATCTATGAAAAAGTTCTTTCTGCAATGGAAAAAATGAACGAAAGAAACATTCTTTTCGGTATGTCACTTGTTCTTACAAAACACAATTTCAAAACTATGACTGATCCGGAATTCTATATGGAATGGAGAAAGCGTGGAGTTATATACGCATGGAACTTCTTGTTCATGCCTGTCGGAAGAGATCCTATTTCCGCTCCGGAATTCATGCCAACGCCTCAGCAGAGATATGAATACGGAACATTCATACAGAAATTCAGAAATGAAGAACCATTCTACATAATGGACTTCTGGTCTGATGCTCCATTTGTTCATGGTTGTATTGCCGGTGGAAGAAGATATATACACGTCAACCACAAAGGTGATGTTGAACCTTGTATATTCGCTCATTTTTCAACTGACAATATCAAAGACAAATCACTTCTCGAATGTCTTAAATCTCCATTCTTCACTGAAATAAGGTCACATCAGCCACATACCGATAATTTGCTCAGACCATGTATGATTATCGATAATCCGAGTGTTTTGAGAAATGCCGTTAAGAGAAACAACGCTAAACCAACACATGAAGGTGCAAGTGTTGTAATTAACGAATTAGCTCCTCAGCTCGATGAATATGCTAAGAAAGCTGCGGAATATCTCGATCCTATCTGGGAAAAAGACTGGAAAAAGCAGATTACAGATATGGAAACAAGACAGATGTCCTACGGAGACGGTATGGACAGAATGGAATTCAGAATTGGCAGAGAGAAGTTTGAAGATAGGCTTGAAAAACTCAGAAAGAACGATCCTGAATTTGCTGCGCTGATTAAAGAACTCGCAGAACTTGCAGAAGAAGATTATGGAAAAGTAGAAGAATTACAGAAAGAATTTTTTGTAAAGAAAGAAACAATTACAGAATAATTAATTCATATTAATAAAAAAAGAAGCCGTATGGCTTCTTTTTTTATTTATGTACTTTCATTTTTTTAAAACAGTCCGGATATATTTCCTTCGGAATCTATATCGATATCCAGTGCAGCTGGATGAGCGGGAAGCCCCGGCATAGTCATTATGTTTCCGGCATAAACCACTATAAAACCAGCACCAGCAGATATGGAAAGGTCTTTTACCGTGAATTCATAGTCTTTTGGAGCTCCAATTTTTTTCGAATCATCGGATATGGATGCCTGAGTTTTCGCCATTATAATCGGAAATTCCGGATATCGTTTTGAAAAGATTTTTATTTTTCTTTCAGCTGTTGAAGTATAGTTTATCTTTCCTGCCCTGTAAATTTCAAATACCAGTTTCTCTATTTTCTTTTTTATATCGTCTTTTTTATCGTATAAAGGTTTAATCTCGTCCGGGGACTCACAAGCTTCAACAACAGTATTTGCAAGTTCGATACCACCATCTCCACCTTTTGCCCATACTTCACTTATCGCAAATCCTGCGCCGTAGTTTTCAGCCAGTTTTGTTACTTCAGCTATTTCTGCTTCTGTATCATCAGGGAAAATATTTAGTGTAACGATTACACTGCTTCCGAATTTCTTGAGGTTTTCAATATGTACTTTTAGATTTTCCATTCCCAATTTCAATGAATCTATGTTTTCCTGATCAAGATCTTTTTTAGCTACACCCCCATGCATTTTCAAAGCTCTTATTGTAGCTACCAGTACCACGGCATCAGGTTTAAAACCTCCTATTGGAGAAACCACATCCAGGAATTTCTCGGCACCAAGATCTGCTGCAAATCCAGCCTCAGTTATGGTGTAAGCGCATAAGGATAAAGACATGTTAGTCGCTATTATACTGTTTGTTCCATGAGCTATATTTGCAAAAGGACCACCATGAATTATTGCCGGTGTGTTTTCGAGTGTCTGAACTAGATTGGGATTTATAGCATTCTTAAGTAATGCTGCCATAGCGCCGTTTGCGCCTATGTCTTTTGCCGTAATATCCTTTTTGTTTTTATCTTTACCGATTATTATTCTTCCAAGCCTTTCTTTTAAGTCTTCGAGATTATTTGAAAGGCAGAGTATTGCCATAACTTCTGAAGCAACTGTAATAATACACCTGTCCTCACGAGGTTGGCCGTTAGCGGGACCACCAAGCCCTACCACTATGTTTCTGAGAGCTCTGTCGTTCATATCCATTACCCTTGGCCAGGTAATACTACCCGGATTCAGCTGTAATTCATTACCATTTTTAATATGTGCGTCTATAAGTGCTGAAAGAAGATTATGAGACGCTGTTACCGCATGAATATCCCCTGTGAAATGAAGATTTATTTCTTCCATTGGTACTACCTGCGAGTAGCCACCACCAGCTGCGCCGCCTTTTACTCCAAATACCGGACCCAAAGAAGGTTCTCTCAACGTTACTATTGATTTTTTACCGAGGCGGTTTAATGCCTGAGAAAGACCTATGCTTGTTGTCGTTTTTCCTTCTCCGGCTGGAGTGGGTGTGATGGCGGTTACGAGTATCAATTTTCCTTTTTTTCTGTTTTCCAGTTTTTTTAATAAGGAAACTGGTAATTTTGCCATATAGTTTCCGTATCTGAACAGATCAGAATCATCAATTCCCAAATCTGACGCTATTTCACCAATATCTTTCATTTCAGCTTTCTTTGCTATTTCAATATCATTCATTCACATACCTCCAAAAAACGGCATCCAAAGGATGCCGTTTCTATAAATTAGAGTAAGAATTTCTCTTTTGGTACCAATTCCTTGGCTATCGAATCTAAAATTCCGTTGACGAATTTACCACTCTTTTCGGTACCGTATATTTTTGCAATTTCCACGGCTTCATTCAACGATACTTCCACCGGGATCGAACTCTCATACAAGAGTTCATAAGTAGCTAATCTCAATATGTTCTTATCAACAAATTGTAATCTATCCCATGACCAGTTAAACAGATACCTTTTTATTATCTCGTCAAGGTCATCTTTTCTGCTTACAATTCCTTTGCAATATCTGTATGCTATATTTCTCATTTCATCATTAAAAAACTTGTCATCGATGAAAATGTCCTCAACCATGAATTCCAGATCTTTTTCGGAATCAAAACCTGAAATATCAGCTCCAAATATTACCTGAAAAACCACTTCTCTCATTTTACGTCTTACTGGTATCCTACCACTTTTATTTTTTTTCGCTGAACTCATTAAATTATCGCACCTCAAATGACCTGACTTTTATGGCTACTTTTAAAGCCATAGCTTCACCTATACTGCTTTCAATTGTAAGTTTTATTTTATCATTTATCTCTTTAAGTACTTCTGATATCGAAAAAGGATCCGAAGTACTTATCTCAATCAACAATTCCTTTACACCTGCCAAATCTGTTTTTCTGACATTGATATCGTGCAGGGAAACATTATCAAAATTTTCTATAATCCTGTTCACCAGTGTCTTGAAGACATCTATTGAAACAGAAACGTTCAAACCATCATCATCTGATGATTCGACAAATCTCTCTCTTTTTTTAACGGCATACCATACCAGAAATATCGAAAAGCCCGTAACTAAAATCCTTATGATTATTCCCAGAAATTCGTTTTCAGCGAAAATATATCTACCATTAGCTGGAATTGAGGCAAACCATAAACCGGCAGAGAAAATCAAAAGAAATAAACCGATAGTTTTTAAATCGGGAATCTTAATTTTCATCAAGTTCTCCTTTATAAGTTTCCGGAACTATTTCGTCATCTGGAATAATATCGGGTTCCTGTCTTGGGGGAATTTCCACATCAAGAACGTTGATAGATACGTTTTCGACTTTTATCAAACCTGTCATACCTTCTACTTCTTCTTTAATAGTACTCTGAATTTTTTCAGCAACCGCTTTTATGCTCTTTGTCAGGTACAGTTTGATATTTACATTTACGTTAACAATGTTTTCTCCGTTTTTCCTATCGATATTAACTGCCCTTTTGACATTTTTAGGTTCTTTTACTATTTCTTCTATTCTGTTTAAAGCTACGTTAACGAGGTCAAAAATCACTGAATCAGCTATTTCCACCTGTCCATACTGAGTTTCTCCCTGTGTTAATGGATTTGGATTTTCAAAATCTTTCTCTTCGTCCATTTAAAAACACCTCCTCGGGCTGTAATTATGCTCTTTCTATGTAATCGCCAGTTCGTGTGTCTACTCTTATTTTTTCTCCTGTTTTAATGAACATCGGAACCATTACCCTTTTACCTGTCTGTACTTTCGCAGGTTTACCTCCACCTGAAACTGTATCACCTTTAAAATTGGGTTCAGTTTCAATTATTTCCAATACTACAGACGTTGGAAGTTGTATTCCTATTACCTTTTCATCATGGAACATAAGGCTTAGTTCCATATTCTCTATTAAATAATCCGTGGCATCTCCAACCGATTCTTCATCCAGAGGATACTGCTCATAAGTCTCAAGATCCATGAAATAATAGAGGTCTCCATCTTTGTAGAGATATTCCGCACTTCTGAGGCTGAGTGTTGCTTCTTCAACCTTTTCTCCACTACTGAAAGAATTTTCTTTTATATATCCAGTCATAATATTCTTAAGTTTAGAACGGATTATTCCACTACCCCTACCTGTAAAATGCTTGTTTACATCCACAACTCTGTAAAGGTCGCCTTCGAATATGATTACCATTCCTTTTTTCAAACCACCTACGTCGATCACTTCGACACCTCCATATTGCTTATTAATATTTAAAGTATTTTAAGATCTTTCGTATAATTGGTGAGTACTTTTCTGCCATCACCAGTTACGTATACATCATCTTCTATTCTGATTCCGAATTTTCCAGGCAAATAAATTCCAGGTTCTACAGTTACGACTGCATTGTCCTGTAACATATTTTCGTTTCGGGGAGATAAACTTGGTTCTTCATGTACATCAAGTCCAAGTCCGTGACCTAGTCCGTGACCGAAATATTCTCCGTAGCCAGCATCTGTTATTATTTTACGTGCCACAGCATCAATTTCTTTTCCGGTTTTCATACAGCTAACTGCGTCTTCCGATTCCTGCTGTGCTTTTTTAACTGTCTCATACACATTTACCATTTCATCAGTAGGTGTGCCAAGAGCAACTGTTCTTGTTATATCAGAACAGTATCCTTCATAAACACATCCGTAGTCAATAACTATAAATTCGCCATTCTGAACTATTTTTTCAGAAGCTATTCCATGAGGTAAAGCTCCTCTTGGTCCTGAAGCGAATATGGTATTGAATGATTTATCTGAAGCTCCATATTTTACCATTAAATATTCCAGTTTCGCAGCGAGCTCTTTTTCAGTTTTACCTGGTTTTATGTAGTTAAGAAGTTCGTCCAGAGACTTTAATGCGATGTCATTGGCCTTAATTATATAATCTATTTCTTTTTCATGTTTTCTTATTCTGAGATCGTTTATAAGGTCATCTGCTTCAACTAGTTCCTGTTCAGGCGTGATTTTTGTTTTTAAATTGTTGAAGAAATTAACTGTAGTTGTTTTAGATTCAAATCCAATCTTTTTATAGTTTGAAAGAAGGTCTTTAAGAAAATCTTTCGAATTTTCCATTGTGATTTTAAACAATTCAAGTGGAGACTGCTCTTTTACTTGTTCCCAATACCTTGAATCTGTACATATAAGCTGTTTGTCCTTAGCTACCAGGATATATGCGAGTGAACCGGAAAAATTGCTGAGGTATCTGGGATTATTTGATGATGATTCTATAGTAACCGAAAGTATGGCATCTAATCCGGTCTCTTCCATTTTTTTTAATAAATTCTGAATTCTTTCACCAATTAAGTTTTTCATTTTATCCCCCTTGTAGTTTTTATTATAAATTCGTAAAATGAACCTTTACGATTTGACCGAATAATTATATCATATTAATCGTTTATAATCCTTTTAAAATGCATAAAAAAAGGCCCTTGACAAGGGCCATTATATATATTTGTTTATGCTGATTCTTTCATTATAATAATCGGTTTTTCTTTTCCGGTCACCGAATCCGCAGTTATGACCACTTCCTTAACATCCTGCATGGATGGCAATTCATACATCACGTCAAGCATAGTGTCTTCAACAACGCCTTTAAGCGCCCTAGCACCTGTTCCACGTTGCATAGCGGCTTTTGCAATTATTCCCAGGGATTCCTCATCAAACTTAAGTACTATACTATCGTATTCGAGCAATTTCTGATACTGTTTAATGATGGAATTCTTCGGTTCAGTCAGTATTTTTACAAGAGCTTCCTCGTTAAGGTCATCCAGTGTTGTGAATACCGGGAACCTTCCGATGAACTCTGGGATAAGTCCGAATTGAACCATATCATCCGGTCTTACCTGTGAAATTACCTGGCCCAGACGAATATCTTTTTTGGATTTGATTTCCGATCCAAAACCCATTGTGGAATCCTGTGTACGCTGTTTTATTATTTCTTCTATGCCATCAAAAGCTCCACCGGCTATAAAAAGAATATTTGTAGTGTCAATCTTTATGAATTCCTGGTAAGGGTGTTTTCTGCCACCCTGAGGCGGTACATTCGCAATTGCCCCTTCAAGTATTTTAAGAAGTGCCTGCTGTACACCTTCACCTGAAACGTCCCTGGTTATGGAGACGTTAGGTCCTTTTTTACCAATTTTATCGATTTCATCGATGTAAATAATGCCTTTTTCTGCTCTTTCTATATCAAAATTAGCTGCCTGTATAAGTTTTAAAAGTACATTCTCAACATCTTCTCCAACATATCCTGCTTCGGTAATGGGAGTTGCATCCACTATCGCGAACGGTACATCAAGGAATTTAGCAAGCGTTCTTGCTATGAGCGTCTTACCGCAGCCTGTCGGCCCAACTAGCATAATATTAGATTTCTCGATTTCGGTATCTTTGCTTGGTCCCATGAGTATTCGTTTATAATGATTATAAACCGCAACAGCGACTGATCTTTTGGTTCTTTCCTGTCCCACAACATATTTATCGAGTTCACTTTTTATATCTGCTGGGGTAGGAATTCCGTCTGCTAAATCTCTGAAATTTACAGTTTGTTCGTCTTTCAGAGTATCTGCGAATAACTCCACACATTCATTACAAATGTACACATTAGGTCCTGCAATCAACCTTTGAACCTGGGACGAGGATCTTCCGCAGAAAGAGCATTTTTTATCTACTCTCATTGTTCACAACCTTTCGGAAATAAAATACTATTTGTTTTTCTCTATTACTCTATCTATTAAACCATATTCCTTCGCTTCGACGGCAGTCATCCACATGTCTCTGTCAGTATCCTTTATTACATCTTCAATTTTCTGACCTGTATGATCACTTATGATACCGTTGAGCTTTTCTTTTGTCTTGAGCAATTCTTTTATCTGAATTTCAACATCAGAAGCTGTTCCCTGTGCTCCACCCCAAGGCTGATGAATCATAATTTTGGAATTTGGCAGTGAAGATCTTTTACCCTTTGCACCTGCCATGAGAAGTAAAGATCCCATAGAAGCTGCGAGTCCAACACAAATTGTTGAGACATCCGGCTTTATGTACTGCATCGTGTCGTATATTGCCATTCCAGCAGTAACAGAACCACCAGGGCTGTTTATGTACAGGCTTATATCCTTATCGGGATCCTGTCCCTCAAGAAACAAAAGCTGAGCGATTATTATATTGGACATATGGTCGTTAACTTCGCCAGCCAGGAAAATAATCCTGTCTTTTAACAATCTTGAATATATATCATATGATCGTTCGTATCTTCCGGTAGTTTCTATGACAATAGGCACAATCTGGTCATATTCGTTCATAAATCCACCCTTTCTTATCAGTATTAGTCGTCTTTTTCTTCAGTTGCCTCTTCTACAGCTTCAACGACTTTATCAACGATTTCATCCATGGAGTTCTCATCTCTGCTTGGGAGATCTTTTTCTTCAATAGTTACCTTATCGAGTAAAAATTCTGCAACTTTGTCTTTCGTGAGTTCCCATTCGATTTCTCTTTTCAGATTTGGATTGTTAAGTGCAAATGCTTTAGCCTTTTCGGGTTCCATTCCCCACTGTGGTGCCATTTTTTCTGCGAATTCTTCAAGTGCACTTTCATCAAATTCGAATTTGTTTTCTTCGGATATAATACCCACTGCATATGTGAGTTTTAAGGAATTAATGTTAACTTCTCTGAGTTTTTCAGTTAATTCTTCTTCGCCGCCTTCTTCCTGGACGGCTTTTTCGTACTCTTTCTTCTCTTTCAATGTGTTTTTGCTTTCTTCTACCAATCTATCCAGTGTTGAATCTTCAATTTCAATATCTACATCTCTTGTTAAACCTTCAATTACCTGTGTTTTAAGGACATTACTCATGGTATCATCGAATATTTCCTTACTTTCCACGGCAATTTTTTCTTTCATTTCGTTTAAATCAGCTACACCTTCCATTACTTCTGTAGCGAATGCATCATCCACTTCGGGAAGGATTCTTGTATACACTTCATTTATCTTAACCTCATACGTGTAGGAAGCTTTTTCTTCTTCGGGTTTTTCAAATTCTCTGCCAAAAGAGAATTCTTCTCCGGCTTTCTTGCCTATAGCTTCTTCTATAAGAGGCCTTTTATCATCTTCGTATATTATATAGTCTCTTTCTTCACTGTTGTAAATTTCATTTCCTTCGGCATTCAGAACTTTATATGCCATTTTTACACTGTCACCTATTTCAACTGGTGAGTCTTTTGGTTCCAGAACCGCATTTTCTTCTCTGAGAATATCGATTTTTTCCTGAACCATTTTATCTATATTTTCCTGAGAAGGGATAAATTTTTCAACTGTGATGTCTTTAAAATCGGGTAATTTTATCTCAGGTTTTCCATGGACTGTAATCTTAATCTTGGCATCTCCTTCATCGGTAAAATCCACTGAAGTTATTTCAGGCTGCACAATCATGTCGTATTCTTTGTAGAGATCTTCGAGTACTGATTTCATCGATTCGTCTATTGCACCGGCTTTCAAGGCATCTTCATTCAACATTTTTTTCACTATGTTTTTAGGTGCTTTTCCCTTTCTGAATCCGGGAATCTGATAATTTTTCTGATACTTCGATACTTCTTTGTCTATAAAATTTTCAAGTTCTTTTTTTTCTACTAGTACTTCAATTTCCGATACGTTATTCTTCTGGTCAATTACTTCACGTTTCACTTGTTTACCTCCCGTATTATCTGTATATTTTAGTTATTATATCATTTTGTATATATACTGCGTTATAAATAACAGTAAATATATTATCAAAAACAAAGGGGTTTTTCTCAACCCCTTCATCACAATTATTCTCGATTAAATAAATGGAGGCAACGGTCGGATTTGAACCGACGAATAGAGATTTTGCAGACCTCCGCCTTCGACCCCTTGGCCACGTTGCCTCATTTTCAGGGGCTATTATACCAGAAGTTTTCGAGTAATTCAACCCCTAAATAAAAATTAATGAAAATAAGTTTTTTTATTGATTTTTGTTATAATCTTTAGGGTCAAATCAGAAATACCTGCCGAATAGCTTAATGAGATTATATCTGGTATACTCAGTCTGTGTATTTAATATATGATAGAGGTGTTTTATGGATAATAATAATAATAAAAAAGTAAAATATTCAAAAGGTGGAAAAAATAAAAAAGACAGAAATTCAAACAGTGACAGCAATAAAAAATATTTCCGTAGAAAAGATAACAGAAAAAAGCCATTAGATGGTTTATTAAAAGTGAATAAAATCGATAATCCAGGCGAATGGGTTATTGAAGATTTAGCCAAGTATAAAAAGGCAGTACTGGCTGCTATAGATAAAGTGCCTGAAACTGAAAGCAAAACACTGGACTTTCAGGAAATCTGGTTTAATTCTTCCTTACCACCTGATTTGATCTTAGAAATTATTAAAGAAGATGGTCTTGAAAAATACGATAATATCGATAAAATCGTTTTAAACGGCGAATGTGTATGGCGGAGGCCGATTACTCTGAAAAAAATTCTGAAAGGAAATGAAAATAAGTCAGAAGAAAATAAACCTGAAGAAGGCAGAGTTTAATATGAAAACTGAATTTGACTTGAAATAAAGTTTATGATACAATCCACAAGTCATATACCCTTTACTTAGATAAGCGGAATGCCAACCCTTATCCAGGTTCTGGGATAATTTGGAGGTGTAGAAATGGCATTGGATTTTGATCGCAAGCTTGCGATAATTGATGAGTTTAAAATTAATGAAAAGGATACTGGATCTGTAGAAGTACAGGTAGCGGTGCTTTCTGCGAAAATCAGACAGATAACCGAACATCTCAGAACTCATCCTAAAGATTATCATACCAGAGTTGGTTTGATGAAAATGATAGGTAGAAGAAGAAGTTTTCTCAGATATCTTAAAAAGAACAAACCTGCTGTTTACAAAGATATGATTGAGAAACTTGGTATAAGAGACAAACGCTAATTAAAAAACGGGATCTTTGATCCCGTTTTTTATTTCTGTATTTTATATTACAGCCTGTATACAGCTGCCAGAGTCTTAAGTTTTGAAGCTTCAACAAGATCTCTGATATAAACATCGATTTTATTTCCTTTTATTGCACTTCCGGTATCTTCAACTAAAAAAACACCTTTTGAAGGTGTTTGTTTTAATTCTGGTATGTATATAACACTTCCCGGAGGAAAAATCTTTTCATCGGCAGCAACCGTATACCATTCCCGGGCAAAGGTTCCCGCTTTTGTTCTGCGAAAATATGGGAAGTACGGGAGATTGCCATCATCCCATTCAGTATAGAAAGTAATGCTGAAATCCCCTATTTTATTAAGAAAAAGCATTAAAGGGTCTCTATACTCCGAATTTAATATCAATTCAAGTGTGAGTTTTCCCCCGCTGCATTTTCCCAAAGTATCGTTAAAACTTACGAATTGTCCTTTTTGTACATTTACTGAATCCATAAGAGAATAAACAGACTTTAAATTATTTCCATGATAAACGACTGCATATCCGGAACCCGTATCAATTACTTTACCAGGCAGTATTGGGATTATTTCGGATTCAGTTGAATCGGAATTGGATAAATTCAGTGTCAATCCACGTGAAAATCCACCCTTTATTGACTCACCATAAAATGTTTCAATCAAATCCGGGGTAAAAACATATATACCATATACTGGTATTTTTATTCTGTTCCTGAAATTTTCAAGGTCTAATCTTAAAATATCTCCCCTGCTGATCGATCTGGGGTCTGTTATACCGTTATATTCCATGATTTTTTCAACCATGTTCGCACTCCCGTAAAAAGCCCTTGATATTTCACTCAGCGTATCACCTGATTGAATTTTATACTCAAGCATACCACCAGTTATCAAAGAAGATTCTTCAAGTGAAAACGGATCGGAAAGTAATTCAGAATCAACATAGGTTTGCCATTTCAGTGAAGCGTAATTTTTTTTCAAAGTTTCTATTTCAGCCTGCAATACCTCTACTTTAGATTTCAGATATTGATTTTCCTCCGCCGTTTTATCGTCATTCTGAATACCCGTGTTGAGCTGAGAATTATCCGAAGACTGATTTTCAAGTTTTTCTTTTATGCGCGAACTTATGAGTAATTCAACTTCTTCAAGAGTGGGTACTTTTGAATTGTTGCTTAGATCAGGTGGATTCTTCATTAAATCCATATAAGTTACACTGGCGTACATTGTCTGTATCATTTCATAATTCTTATTAACCTGTTTACTGACCGAGTTTAGCTTCAGATTGTTAGAATTAATTTTTACCGACATCTCCAATAACTTGTTACTTATAGAATCCATAGTGCTTTTAAGAGAGTACACAAAATCCTCAAGCGATAGAAATCTCTTGTCACCTGAAAGAGAATACGCCTCAAGAGAATTCTGACAAGATGAGAAAGAAAGCGAAACTATTATTATGATAAAGATTGTCAATAAAGACTTTATTCTTGTTTTTTTCATTTTGAATTTTTCCTGAATTCGTCCCATAATTTTCTTGCCGCCTGATAATAATATGAACCCGAATTTCTGTATTTTGAAACTATTCTTTCAAGCCATATAAAACCGTCTTTGAAATGATTCAGCTGAATGTTCAATGAAGCCATAAAAAACATCACGGCATCCTGTGGAATACCTTCCCTAGAATTTTCAAAAGCATCCTCGAAATTTCGTAAAGATTTTGAATATGCGATGGCGGCTTTCATTTTATCACCCTTATCAAGATAGAACCATCCCATTTTAAGGAATATCTGCGCTATCTTGAAACTGTCTTTATAAAAAAAATACGTTAATGCCGCAAGGCTGTGATAATCTATGGCATCGTCCATGTTTCTCTCTTCACCAAGATTCAAATTCAGAATCTTTTTCGCGTTTTTTAGTGCTTTGTTGAAATCTTTCCTGTCTTCGGTATTCATTTTTTTGCCGAGAGACTCAAAATCAGATTCAAAAGAGGTGAAATAACAATTGGGACATGTTACCAGGTAATAAAAATTCGGATCAACACCCTGATAACTTGCACGCATAAAAACATCCCTATCCTTTACAACAGTAACATTTGAAAAGATTTTAATAGCGTTAAATTCATAATTGCACATACTGCATTTGCATTTTTTCTGCCAAAAAGGCTTCTTTTCAGACATTCAGACTTACTCTCCCTCCATAAGGGCTTTTACGAAGTCTTCAGGGTCAAACGGCCTCAGATCATCTATACCTTCTCCAACTCCTATGAATTTTATGGGGATATCAAGTGCATCTTTTATTGCCAAAGCTATACCACCCTTTGCCGTACCGTCCAGTTTTGTCAATACAACACCCGTAACGTCAGATGAATCGCTGAATTTTTCGGCCTGTATAAGGCCATTCTGACCGGTTGTAGCGTCTATAACCAGAAGTACTTCATGAGGAGCATCGGGTATTACTTTTTTTATTACCTTGTTAATCTTTTTAAGTTCTTCCATCAGATTGTGTTTCGTATGTAAACGGCCTGCAGTATCTATAAGCACCACATCACGCTTTTTTGACAAAGCATGACTGACAGCATCAAACGCAACGGCTCCAGCATCTGCCCCTTGCTGATGGGCAATTATTGGCACATCGGCACGTTCTTCAGCCCAGATTCTGAGCTGATCAATAGCTGCAGCTCTGAACGTATCCCCGGCGGCAAGTACAACATCCTTTCCATCTGTTTTAAAATACTTTGCCATTTTTCCTATAGTTGTAGTTTTACCTGCACCATTCACTCCCACAACGGAAATTACGAAAGGTCCGCTATCAGGTTGGTTCAAATCGTTGTTTCCGTTGAGCATTTCGATCATAATACTTTCTAGAGCTTCCTGAGGAGAATCAAAATCCTTGTTTTTCTTTTTTAGCTGTTCAATAATTTTTTCGCTGCAGGATACTCCAACATCACCCATAACCAATAGTTCTTCAATTTCTTCAAGTGTTTCATCATCCAGTTTGGAAAACTTCAGTATTTTGAATATTTTTCCAAAAGTCGCATCATGAGTCTTTTTAAGACCCTCTTTTAATTTATCAAAAAATCCCATTGTTCACCTCATATCATAATTCTTTTTGATAGAAAAACGGTTCAATAACTTTTAAACCTAGCTGTCTATAGTTGAAAATCCTTTCTGTACTTCCTACAAAGAGTATACCACCGGGCTTGAGAGAATCAACAAAATTCTTATAAAGGATATTTTTAGTTTCCATTTCGAAATAGATAACCACATTTCTGCATGAGATCATGTCAAGATTTTTTTCAAACCTGTCCTGCAGCATATTATGTTTAGAAAAAGAAACTCTGTTTTTCAGGGCAGGAACAACCTGAAATTCATTATCGTTGAGTTTTTTGAAATATTTTTTTATCATTGCTTCATCAGTACTTGTGAAAGATCTTTCCTCATATACTCCACGTTTTGCTTTGGCAAGAACTCCAACATCTATATCGGACGCGATAATTTTCGCACCCGAAGAAGCCCTTAATTCTTCAAGCAGCATGGCCCAGGTGTATGGTTCTTCCCCACTGGAACATCCGGCGCTCCATATTTTGAGTTTACCACCGGTTTCTTTGAGCATTTGAGGAAGGTATTTCTTTTTCAGAGAATCCCATTTTTCCGGGTTTCTGAAAAATTCAGTGACGTTAATAGTCAGTTTATCAAGAAATTCGTCCTTTTTCTTTTCATCAGAAAGCATGAGCTTCATATATTCCTTATAAGAAGTCACATTGTGCTTTCTAAGCAGAATATCTGTTCTTCTTTTTACTCTGTGAGGCTTGTAACCTTTCAAATCCAACTGAAAATGTTTGAAGACTTCGTTCACAAACCATTCGAATTCGGGGTCATTTATTTCTGAATTTATCATAAATATCCTCCTCCAATTATTTAATCATTCCTCTTTATAAAAGTCTTTTAATCCGAAAGAATAATCTATTCCTATGTAAAACTCTGTTTTATCACCGTATGACAATGAAAAGTTTAATCCAAGATCGTTATTTAAAACTGCGTTTAAATCAAGAAATAAAAACTGTTTCTTTCCGTTGAGCAGAGAATCATCAATACCAAATCCGATTTTTGTATTGAGATATTCAGTTGATAAATCCCATGAAACTTTAACCCAATTGATAATATCTTCTTCATTTCTTGCGAGATTAAATCGTTTTCCAAAATTTATCGACAAAGGACTTAAACAAATATTTGTATAATACTCCATGATTCTTGAGAAAAAGAATCCCGTTTTTATTTTAAACAGATCATTTTCATAACCTGTTTTAATTCCAAACGTATAAAAATCGTCTTTAATTTCATTTTCACCAAAGATATTTATTAATTTTTGGTTATCTGATTCTGAAAATCTTTCCTGATATCCATATCCAGCGAAAGGAGTTATGTAATAGTCAAAAATATTCAACTTAGGGCCGGCAGTTACGGCGGCTGTAAGCGAAGCAGAATTGTCAAAAAAACAGTCCGTTTGAAGCGATACTCTGAAATTATCCATTCCAAAGGATGGTGTATCAAGCTGTAAAGCCCATGACTTCCAATTTAAAGAACGTGTTGTAAAATACCAATCTGAAAAATCGAAATCAAATCCCAGATATCTTTTATCGTAATCTGTCGAAGGCAGATATGTTAAAACACCTTCAAGAACAGCCCTTTCACCGAATACGAATTTAAGATCCCTGTAATTCAGAGCGACGGATTCAAAATAGTCGGATACTTCATCATTGGCAATATCGAAGAAGAAATCATTTTCATTTGAAAAACTTTTAAACAATACGTTGAACTTTCCATCAAAAACCAGAAAATGCATTTCCGGTTTTATTGAGAAAAAAACCCCACCAGGTAGCGATTTATTGTTTATGGAATCAAAATTGTCAACAAAAAAACCAGTTGAGATTTTAATCTTCGAAACTGAGTCTTCGAGTATATCATAAGGATAAAGAGGTTCCCAGTTTAAATTCTCAAAATCGTCATCTGCGAATAGAATACAAGATTTAATTGTAATTATGCATAGTATTACAAAAATATACCTGATTCTGAAAGCCATTCAAATACTTCCTTTAAAACATTTTCAGGTGCTTTTTTATAAATCGGGACATAATTTCCCGAATGAAAATCCGACCCCAAAGTGATCTTTAAATCCAATTTCCGTGCAATATCATAATATCTTTTCGTAATTACGTACGAATGTTTAGGGTGAAATACCTCAATCCCTTCAAGTCCATTTTCCTTCAGGTATTTTATCTGTTCGAAGGAAAAACCTTTTAAAAAAGATTTATTGGATTTGTAAATCCCCGGGTGAGCAAGAACCGGACAACCACCGGCAAGTATTATTTTTTCAATAGCCTTTATCGTATCACATTTATCGGGAGGTACATATGCATAAGCATCGTTCCCAATAAATTCATTGGAAAAAGCATCTTCATAACTTCCGGTATAACCTTTATAAAAAAGCACCTTCGCAACATTGGGTCTTCCTACATAAGGACCCGGAGATTGCGAAGATACTTCATCAAAATTGATATCTATTCCTCTTTCATTGAGCTTTACTATTGTTTTTTTTATTCTGGATACTCTGGAATTAAACCTTTCATTTACAAATTCAATAAAACCGCTGTCGTTATAATCGTAACCATACCCCAGAACGTGTACTTCTCCTCCTGAGAAAAAAGAAGATATTTCCACCCCGGGTACAAAAGAAATGCTGTAATCATCAGCAAATTTCTTTATACCACGAATATCACCAATCGAATCGTGATCGGTAACCGATACTGCCTCTATCCCTTCATATTTAAGAGTATCAAAGAGATCGGGATAATCATAACTTCCATCAGAATGTTTCGTGTGTAAATGCAAATCCAGAGAATATTTCAAATCAATCCCTACAGATTTTCCATTATTTGTTCCATTTCCTCATCGGAAATGTCAAAATTAGCATAAACATTCTGTACGTCATCGAGTTCTTCGAGCTTGGAAACGAGTTTGAGAACCTTTTCGGCATCTCTTCCGGTTACCTGAACTGTATTTTTTGGAACGTAAGTAAACTCAACATCCACAGGGTTGTAATTTTCACTTTTCAGGCCGTCAGCAACTTTCATCATGTCTTCTGGGAGTGTTGTAACTTCTACCGGATCAGAAGCATCATCGATATCTTCAGCGCCAGCTTCGATTGCCTGCATCATGAATTCTTCTGCATCTGCTATTTCGGAAGCGGGAATGTTCATTGTGCCTTTCTTCTCGAATATCCATGCAACACTTCCTGATTCTGCCATGTTTCCGTTGTATTTGCTGAATGTGTGTCTGACTTCCTGAGCAGTTCTGTTTTTGTTATCGGAGAGAGTTGTAACTATCATAGCAACTCCACCTGCGGCATAACCTTCATATGTGATTTCTATATATTCTACGCCTTCGAGTTCTCCAGTACCCTTTTTGATAGCTTTTTCAATTGTATCTTTAGGCATGTTACCGCCTTTGGCTTTATCTATAGCTGCTCTCAGTCTTGGATTTGAGGTGGGATCTCCGCCCCCTTCTTTAGCCGCTACCGTTAATTCTCTAATCAATTTTGTAAAAAGGGACGATCTTTTCTTATCCTGCGCCCCTTTTCTGTGTTTAATGTTTGCCCATTTATTATGACCAGACACTTGAAACCCTCCTTTAACGTTTTAAAATTAAATTCACTATTGATATTTTACTAATAAAAAAGTCGTATCATCGTGCTGCGGTGCCTTCCCAACAAATTCATTGATTCTATCGAGAATGATTTCTTTTATCGAATCGACATCTTTTTCATGATTCTCCTTTAAAATCAATTTAACTCTGTCAAAACCAAATTCTTCGCGGTTAATATTTCTTGCTTCGGGAATTCCATCGGTATATACCAGGAATATATCTCCTTTTTCAAGTTTAAAAGAACTCTCGTAATATTCTTCACCTTCAAAAATCCCGATGGGTATTCCTTCATTGCTGATTTCAAAGAAAGTATCATTATCCGGGCGGTAAAGTATTATCGGATCATGCCCGGCATTGACATATTTTAGCATACCTGTGCTGTATTCGAGTTCTATAAACATCGATGTAACAAATCTGTCTGCTATATCACTCTGAGCTATATGGTCATTTACATGTTTCACGAGCATGGGCAGATCCGGATTTGTTTCAAGCAATATTCTTACTGCTGATCTGAAGGAGCTCATAAGCAGAGAGGCCGGTACACCTTTTCCGGACACATCTGCAACAATAAGAAAAACCCAGTCTTTTTTCGGTACAACATCGTAATAATCTCCAGCCACTTCTATTGCAGGTTGAAAACTTGCAGAAATCTGAATATTGTCCAACTTCGGAATGAATGCAGGTAATAAGCTATTCTGTATATCTTTTGCAATCGCCAGCTGTTCGTGTAATCTTTCCTGTTTGATTTTTTCCTTTAGGTAAAGGTAATTTTCCAGACTGAATTGAATCTGATTTGAAATGGATTCGAGTAACTTCCTATCCCCTGCAGTATAGAGTGAACCTAACTCTTTGTTTCCCAAAGATAAGGCTCCCCAGTAATTCTGTTCAGTACCTATGGGGATAATTATACATGAAGTTAGGTCTCCTTCCAATTCCGGGAATTTTTCCTTTACTTCAGATTCTTCTACAATTATAGTTTTTGTATTTCGGTTCTTTACATAATCATCAATATATTCTTTTATAACCGATATGCGAGTTTTCAATTTAGAGTCTTCACGCACAGTTTTGCTGTAACTTTCCGTACCTTCTACTGAAACGTAAATGAGTATTCCCTCGGAAGGAATCGAATTCAATATGAGTTCCATCAAACCGGGAACGACTTCGATCGGATCAAGTGATTTAGAGAGAATTTCAGTCACCTGATAAAGTGTTGAAAGTTCCTCATAAGTCTTTGAAAGCTCCTCAATTTGAGTTTCAAGCATTATCGATGTTTCTTCCAATTGATCGCGATACGAAATCAGGTCATTCTTCACCTCCGACATGTACTCGGAAATGGTATCGAATAGTTCTTTATCAGGAATATCGTCAAAACTCGCAGGAACATCACGATTAACTATTTCTGCAAGATTCCTGTATAAATTTATTATATCCATTCTATTCAGCATCTTCTATCGCCTTTTTTACAGTGTCGACTAACTGTTTCGGACTGAATGGCTTGGTAAGTACTTCTCTGGCACCCAAACTTATAGCGTTATCCCTGTCGTCTTCTCCACCTTTAGCGGTAAGTACTATAACAGGTATCTCTTTGATTTCATCATCTTTCGATTTTTCTGATAAGACCCCGAATCCATCGAGTCTGGGCATCATCAAATCCAACAGAATAAGATCGGGATTAAATGATTTTATCTTTTCAATACCATCTACGCCATCTACTGCCTGTTCTATTTCAAAACCTGCTTTCTTCAGATTGAAAACAATAATATTTCTCAAAACAGATGAATCATCAATTACCAATACCTTTCTACTCATTAATCACACCTCTGGTATATATACCATAAACCAACCTTAACAATTTTTCGGAACTGTTTTAATTAATTAAAGATATCTTTAAGGCTTAAATGTTTTTCATAATCCCAATACACATCTTTCAGTTTAGGAAGATAAGTCATGTCGGGATATTTCGTGTCGAATTTTCTTTCAAAAAGATTTCTGTAATCAACCCAAGCTTCCGGTGTACATATGTAATTTATATATCTTAGAGAATCTTCGTTTGTAACTTTATTTTCTATAAGAGAGCCGGGTACCGAACTGAAAAAATCTTCGATCTCATCATTGGAAAACACATTCTGAACAGTAAGCTCAAATTCCCAGCACTTAGCAAATTTATGTATTGAAAACGTATCAAAAACCTTCTTTCCCCAGGAAATTTTAAGATCATCAGGTGAAAATCTGTTAAAACTGTCAACCCTTAAGGCAACATCAAGATCTTCTTCATTTCTTATAAACCTTACCAGGAAATATTCCGCCGAACTCGACATTCCGGTAGGCAACGCACGGTTAAGATCCAATTTTATTTTCGGATGAAATCCCTTAGTCATCCATAAGGGAAACTCTGCGCGTCGCATAGTCCTCTCAACCGAACTGATCCACTCCCTATGCGATAAAAAACGTAACATACCATTTTTACATGCTTTGAACAAATATACATCGAAATCCACCGACTTTTGTTTTTGCCAGAGAATTTCATTTTCAAACTCGGATATCATAATTCCTTCATCACTTCCGTAATTACCTTCAGGCATTCTTCATAATTATCGACTATTGATATTTTCCTCATTTCGCCGTTTTTTCTGACTTTCATTTCTATCATATCTTCTTTAACTGTCTTGCCCACTGTCAACCTTATGGGGAAGCCTATTAAGTCGGCATCTTTAAACTTAAATCCGGGAGATACGACTCTGTCATCGAGGATAACTTCTATATCGTTTTTCTGCAGATAATCGTAAAGTTCATCGGCTACTTTTACCTGTTTTTCGTCTTTTCCGTTGATGAGTACTATTTCGACTAAATAAGGAGCGACACTGGCAGGCCAGATTATACCATTATCATCATGGCATTGTTCAACTATTCCGGCAACGCTCCTGGATATACCCCAGCCATAACATCCCATTACAAATGGCATTTGCTTACCGTTTTCATTTGTGTAGTATGTCTGAAGCTTTTCGGAATATTTGGTTCCGAGCTTGAATACCTGACCCATTTCAATACCTCGCTTCTTTGAAAGCGAATTTCCACAGACTGGGCATGCATCTCCTTCTTCAACCAATTTTATATCCATGAAAGAATTTATTTTAAAATCTCTGTCCATATTGACGTTGGTAAAATGATGATCTGCTTTTAAAGCGCCGACAATGAAATTCTTCATGTTCTTTATACTCATATCCGCGATTATCATCACATTTTCTTTGTTTAAGTTAACTGGACCAACGAAGCCTGTTGGTACTTCAAAATTTTTAAAAACGGTATCGGGTTCAGCCAGCTGAAGTGTCTGATCCTTTAAACCTGCACGTATTTTAGAGAGATTAATTTCGAAATCTCCCCTTATCAATACCATAACAAAACCATCCCTGCCATTTAAAAGTAGAGACTTTACAATTTTTTCTTCCGCAACACCTAAAAATCCGCTAACTTCTTTAATCGATTTTACATTTGGCGTATGAACCATTTCGATTTCTTTTTCAGATTCAAACGGATATTCATAATCGGTTTTGCATTCGGCTTTTTCATCGGTAGCAGAGTATCTGCATGAGGTACAAAATCTGAGATCAGATTCTCCGTTATCCGCGAGTACCACGAATTCGTGTGAATTTGATCCCCCGATAGCACCTGTATCTGCTTCGACGGCCATGTATTCAAGGCCCATCCTGTCAAGTATGTTTTCATATGATTTATACATTACTTTATAAGTGTCGTCAAGCGATTCCTCATCGGTATGGAAACTGTAAGAGTCTTTCATTATGAATTCTCTTCCACGTAACAAACCAAATCTCGGCCTTATTTCATCTCTGTATTTTGTGTTGATCTGAAAAAGGTTTACGGGCAGATCCTTATATGAAACCAATTCATTTTTCACAGTTTCGGTTATCATCTCTTCATGAGTAGGTCCGAGAGTAAATTCTCTATCATGTCTGTCAAGTAATTTCATCATTTCCGGACCATAGTCTTCCCATCTTCCGGATTCTTTCCAGATAACTGAAGGCTGCATTATTGGCATGAGAAGTTCCTGACATCCGGCTTTTTCCATTTCGTCGCGAACTATGGAAGTTATTTTTGATAATACCCTCATACCAAGAGGTAAATAGGTATAAATACCAGCAGCAACCTTTCTTATAAATCCTCCTCTAACAAGAAGTTCATAGCTTATCAAATCAGAATCAGATGGTGATTCCTTTATAGTGGGAGCATACAACTTGGAGAATCTCAAAATATTCACCTCTCAAAAATTCTTTATACTTGTGAAATTATATCATAATAAGCTTATCATCATTCACCGTTGACGATTTTGAAAGAAAGTGATTTAAACATCATAAGAATATGTACATCTTCGAGTTTCACATGCTTTGGCAAATCCAGGTGAAGTGGGGCAAAATTTATAATTCCCCTGATTCCGGAGGATACTACTTTATCCGCAAGAAATTGTGCTATTTCCGATGGAACTGCCAATACTGCGATTTCTATATTCCTGTTCTTAATTATAGAATCGATTTCCGACACATTTTCGATGGTAAGTCCACTCTGAGTTTTTTTTCCGATTTTTGACAGGTCAGAATCTACTATTGCAGAAAGATGAAATCCCTCATTGCAAAGTCCTTCATAATTTGCGAGAGCCAAACCTATATTTCCTGCACCGATTATAATAATATTCCAACTCCTGTCTACTCCCAGGATTTTTTCCAGTACTTTCATCAAATCAGAAACGTTGTACCCGGTACCTCTTTTTCCGAATCCGCCAAAATATGAAAGATCCTTTCTCACTTGACTTGGCTTCAAATCAAGTGCCTGTCCGATTTTAGAAGAAGATATAGTCTCAGTACCTTTCTTTGAAAGACTTCTGAGTAATCGATAATAAACAGCCAGCCTTTTTGAGACAGGCCTTGGTATTTTTTCTGTCATCAGTAAACACCTCGATTGAGTATTTTTTCACAATAAATTATAGCATAATAACCTTAATAAAGTATCGTGTATTAAAAATAAATTTATTTTGAATTCAAAAAAACTTAAAGCTGTCAGTTTATAATCTATAAAGTGATTTTTTTAACAATATGAAAAAGGAGGTAAAAAATGCAAAGGAAAACATTGTCTGTCTGTATGGGAAGTGCTTGTCACCTTAAAGGTGCAGACAAAATAGTGGAAATATTTTTAGATAAAATCGAGAAAAAGAATTTAAAAGAGAAAATTGAACTCAAAGGGTCTTTTTGCCTTGGACCGTGTATGGACGGAGTAGTAATAAGATTTGGAGATGATCTTATCAAAAACGTAAATGTTGAAAATGCTTCAGATGTTTTTGATAATGAAGTTCTTCCTAAACTTGTTTAAGGAGAAGTGATAATTGATGGATGTCAGTGGCAGATTGTCATCTTTGTTATGGGAATATGACCCGAATGGTCTTGTTGTTCTGGATTCGGAAATGAAAGTAGTTATGGTTAACAAGGCTTTCTGCAACATGTTTAAGTTAACAGAAGAAAGAGTAATGGGAATGAAAGCAGAAAAGATAATAGGAGATATATCAGGTTTTGTCGATGTTTGGAAAACTGGCGAAACTTTGAGAAGTAATTTTAAAAAATATCCCGCATACAATTTATCTGTGAGAAAGGTAATATTCAAAGTTCCATCGATGAATATTGTGGCCGGGATATTCGTAGATGTTACTCATGAAGAGGAACAGAAGGAAGAGCTGTTAAGAATCAGAGCTGAAACACTGGAAAAAGCACAAAAAGTTATCAATAAGCAGATGGAAGTTGCACAGGAAATAGCCAGTTTGATGGGAGAGACAACAGCTGAAACTAAAGTTACATTATTAAAACTCATGAAGTTGATTTCAGAAGAAGAAAGAACAAGGTGATCGGCCTTGAAGATGAAATATCAATGGTATTACAAAGCTCTCAGAAAAAAGAATGAAGAACTCTGTGGAGATGTTGTTAAAATTTCCAATTTGAATGATTCTTTCCTTGCGGTTCTTTCCGACGGGCTTGGAAGCGGTGTGAAAGCCAATATTCTTGCAAATATGACTGTGGAAATAATCACCACGATGATTAAAGAAGGTGCCACACTCTTTGAGACGATAGAAACCGTGACTCATACCTTGCCTATCTGTAAGGAAAGGGGAATAGCCTATTCCACTTTTTCGGTACTTCAGGGATTTGAAGACGGACATTTCAGACTTATTAATTTTGATAATCCGAATCCCGTCTTTATCAATTCAGGTTCAAGAATAGATATGACCGAAAAAGAAATAATAGTTGCGGATAAGAAACTTAAAATATGGGAAGGCTATTTCAAGGAAGACGATTTCATAATGCTTATGAGTGATGGCGTAGTGTATGCGGGTCTTGGTGATCTTCTGAATTTCGGATGGGGCTGGAATAACATAAGGGATTACACCCAGAAAATGTACGATAAATATGGAAAATTAAGGTCAATAGTTGAGAATATTTCCGAAATTACCAACAATTATTATGGTGGTAAACCTCAGGATGATACTACTGTACTTGGCCTGCTGGTTCGCGAAAAGAAAGATATCATGATTTTTACCGGACCACCTCTTGATCCCAAATATGATGATGAAGTATATGAAAAACTTATGTCATACGAAGGCAAAAAGATAATATGTGGTGGCACCAGCGGTAATATAATAGCGAGCAGGCTGGGACGGGAGATTGATGTTGATATAACTTCATCAAGAAAGGATATTCCCCCATACGGTACTCTGGAGGGGGTAGATCTGGTAACAGAAGGTGTTTTGACAATGTCAAAGACTATTGAAATTCTGAAATCAAGTGAGTTTGACGATGAGAAAATATCCCCTGACAACAATGGGGCAGTGCATCTGGCAAAAATGATTGCCGAAGCAGACAGTATTAAAATTATTCTCGGACAGAAAATGAATCCTTTCTATCAGAACCCCGATTTACCAGGGAATATATCGATAAGGAAAAACATAGTGGAAGATCTTGGGAGGATGATAAGTAAGTACGGAAAACAAGTCGAAATAGAGTATTATTAAAATTAAAAAGTTGGTTTTATAACTAATTGTAAGAATAAGTTTCAGAAGATGGTTATTCGTATCGTAAAACCTAAATATGGTATAATTTAGCGTAAGACAACATAAAATATTTCTGAATTTAAGCCAGGCTTGTACCTGGCTTTGGTGTGATTTGAGAAGGGGTAGGCAATATGACAGAGCAGAATGACAGCCAGCTTAGGATATTCAAGGCAATTTTAAATCTGGATATAGTGCATTCCGATGAAGGAGTTAACCATCTTGCTGAAGAGCTGGAAACAGCTTTTTCGGCTATTGAATGTGCTGTTTTTGTTTACGAAAAGGAGAAAAAGGCCCTTCGCTTGTTCGGAATATCTTCCCCTGATAAATCTAAAGTCAAAACCTTTAAAATTAAAAACAGGGATTTCCCGCGTTTTAATCTACTGAAAGAAGGACTTTTAGTGGATGTTGAACTTGATGAGATGAAGGAAGGACACAGGATTTTCGATTCAAAATATCTGATATTTTTTCCCACAATTGATATGGGCGAACTTGTCGGGGCGATTATGTTCGGATATGACGAGTACTCCGATGTCGAAGGGAATTTTTTTCATTATCTTGAATTACTCAGAAGCATAGGGAAAATAGTAAAATTATCAATTGAGAACAGGCTTTTGAAAGAAAACAGCAGAAAATTGCTCAGTCTGACACGATTAAATGAGATTGCAAACAACGCAGATGAAAATGATGATGACGAAATAGAATGTCTTTATGAAAATACTCTTCAAATGATGTGCGAACTTCTGAATGTCGAATATGGATCTATATGGCTGAAATCAGAAGGAAATGAAATAAAGATAAACAACATGTATGGATTCGACGAAGAAAGAATTCTGAGATATAGCATACCCACAAATCATGGCATGGTTGGATGGTGTTTTTCAAAAAGAGAACCATTTCTCTCTATTTCAGTAAAAAAGGATCCAAGGGCCGCGCTGGATATGATAGATGTGGATATAAAATCTGCAATTGCGGTTCCCATATACCATGAAAAGGAAGCGTATGGTGTTATTATTCTCATAAACAGGAGAGATATGGATCTTTACAGGCCATATAAACATTTTGACGAAGTTGATCTTGCACTTCTTGAGGATATTGCTTCGAGAATTTCACTTGTAATATCCAAGAAGAAATACCTGATGCAGTTATCCGAAGAGAACAAAAAATTTAAGAAACTGAGTTTTACGAATCAGAATCTTCTGGAACAGCAGAAAGAAAATGTTCGTCTTTTGAAAAACATTACCTACGTGGCAAGGGCTATGAGAGAAAGTTATGATATCAGGAACATTCAGGCTATTCTGCTGCTTGGAGTGACTCTGGAAGAGGGCCTTGGTTTTGACCGGGCTATGTTGTTACTGAAGGATGAAATGAGTCAGACTCTGGTTGCGAAATACTGGACTGGTATCATGAATGAAGAAGATTTGAAAGAGCATTTAAAATACAGGAAAGTTATACATAAATACGGTAATTTTGCCCAGTATCTCAGGGAAAAATCCCTTTCCATAAACATAAAGGATTTTGAATCGGAAGAGATTTCGAACAGGGTATTTCCATACAAGAGTCACGCCATTTTCGAAAAAGTGGTTATCAGAAAAAAAATAGTAAATATAATTCCTGAAATAGTTGAGGAATGGGGAAACGAATACAGGGAAATTTCCAATCTGCTGGGTACTGAAGATTTTATAGTAGTGCCTCTTGTTGGAAGATTCGAAACTGTTGGAGTTCTCATTCTGGACAACAAATTCACAAAACGTGAAATAACAGCACATAAAATTGATGTGCTTAAAATATTTGCTGATAATGCGGGATTGGCTATTGAAAACGTTCATAATTACGAGGAGTTAAGGGCTAAAACCATTTCTCTGGAACGACAGACATCATTGCTGAATTTCCATAAAGAATTCACGGAAAGTATTCTCGAAAGTCTGGATGTTGCCATAATAGTTCTTGACAGGGAAAATAAAATACGTGAATGGAATAAGAAATCAGAATACGTATTTAACCGCAAAAAGAAACAGGTTATCGGAATGGGATTTGAGATAATGGGTAACAATTTCTTCGATCTCATAAACGTTGCAGATAAAGTATACGAGGTTAAAAATACCATAGTCCTAAACGAATATGAATTCACCGATAAGATTACCGATGATAAGACGTTTTACGATATAAAGTTTACCCCGCTGAGGTCAATAGAACTTTCAAGAATTGAAGGCATAATAGTCATGTTCGATGATGTTACCAATAAGAAACTGCTTGAAGCTGAAATAAGAAAACAGGAAAAACTGGCATCTCTTGGTGAAATGTCGGCCAGAGTGGCACATGAAATCAGGAATCCGCTATCTGTAATCGGAGGATTCACGAAAAGGCTGCAAAAGTCTATAGATGAATCTAAAACCGATAAATCACTGAGATATATCAACATTGTACAGAACGAAGTTGAAAGGCTTGAAGGTATTGTAAATGAAATTCTTGAATTCAGCAGACCGACGCAAAAACTCGAATTTGAGGAGTTTTCGCCGGAGCGGGCTATGAAAGACCTTCTGGTTCTTTATCATGACAAAATAGAGTCCAAGGGTATCAAACTGGAAGCACATTTTACAGCCATGGACCTTTACGGAGACAAGCGGAGGATAAAACAGGCATTGATAAACCTGTTGCAGAACGCCATAGAAGCTTGTCAAAAATGGATAGGGATAAGTATGAATTCCGATGATTACATCATGAGAATATCTATTGCCAATGACGGTGAACCTATAGAAGGTGACACAAAACAAAAGATTTTCTCGCCATTTTTTACCACAAAGACAACGGGTACGGGACTTGGTTTGCCAATTACAAAAAAGATCATAGAAGAAGAACATAACGGAAAAATATATATAAGCAATGAATTTCATAACAATAAAGAATGCACGGTATTTGTGGTAGAGATACCGCTTGATTTGCATAAAGAATAAGGAGGTGCAAGTATGGACAAACCGAGAATTCTTGTAGTTGAAGACGATGATAATATGAGACTCCTAATTTCGGAAGAATTACAGGATGAAGGTTATGAGGTACAAACCGCAGAAGGTGCGGAGGAATGTCTTAAAAAAATTGAGGAAGGTGAGTTCGATATTATTACCGTCGATGTTGAAATGCCCGGAATGTCCGGACTTGAACTTGCCGGAGTTATCAGGGCTAAAAAAGTTCCAGTGAAGATGATACTTCTGACGGCTTACAGTCATTACAAATCTGATTTATCATCGTGGGCGGCAGATGCTTATCTAGTTAAGAGTTCGGATTTTACTGAATTAAAACAGACAATATCCAGTTTTTTGAAAAGATAACTTTAAAAGTTTCGGCTTTATAGACTCAGGAGGTGAGATTGCTTTGTAACGCAGCTAGGGTTACAAAGTTTATTTTATGGAATACAAGAATACTTTGAAATTACCAAATACAAGTTTTGCTATGAGGGCGAAACTTGCTAAAAAAGAACCGGAGATACTTGAATACTGGAAAGAAATAGGATTGTACGATTATGTATCCGAAAACAGAAAAGAAAGCGAAAAATTCATGTTTCATGATGGACCTCCATATGCAAATGGAAATATTCACATTGGAACCGCATTGAATAAAATATTAAAGGATATAGTTATAAAGTATAAAACGATGAGAGGTTATGATGTGCCTTACGTTCCGGGCTGGGATACTCATGGTCTTCCTATAGAGCATAAGGTTTCCAAGGAACTTGGTCAGAAGAGAAAAAGCATGTCCAAGCTTGAAATAAGAAAAGAATGTGAAGAATACGCCTTAAAATTTGTCGATATTCAGAGAGAAGATTTTAAGAGAATAGGGGTAAGGGGAGACTGGGATCATCCATATCTGACTCTTCATCATGAATATGAGACAAAAGTTCTCGATGTGCTTAAAGATCTTGTGAAGGCGGGAAATGTGTATAAAAGCAAAAAAGTCGTTCACTGGTGCCCCACGTGTGAAACTGCTCTTGCTGAAGCTGAAATCGAATATGCTGATGAAAAGTCCGATTCCATATACGTAAAATTTGAGAAAAAGGATGAACCGGGTACATTCGTAATCATATGGACGACAACTCCCTGGACTTTACCTGCAAATATGGCAATTGCCCTGCATCCGAAATTCGAATATGTCAAAGTGAAAGTAAATTCAGAAAATTGGATTGTAGCCGAGGGATTACTTGAAACTCTCATGAAAAAACTCGAAATAACCGAATATGAAATAGTTGAAAAATATACCGGAAAAGATCTTGAAGGTATTAAGACTCAGCATCCATTCCTTGACAGGGAATCACCTCTGGTTCTAGCTGACTATGTAACTCTTGAAACCGGTACGGGTTGTGTTCACACCGCTCCAGGACATGGTCAGGATGACTATTACACTGGTTTGAAATATAAACTTGAAGTATTCTCTCCCGTTGATCATCAGGGAAAATATACCGAAGAATTCCCGCAGATGCAGGGAGAATTCGTTTTCAAGGCGAACAAACCTATTATAAATATGCTTGAAGAATCCGGACACCTTGTATTTGCCGAGACTTACAAGCATTCATATCCCCATTGCTGGAGATGTAAAAAACCCATTATTTTCCGTGCTACCGAACAGTGGTTTATAAGTGTGGATGAAAATAATCTCAGAGAAAAGGTACTCGAAGAAATAGACAGAGTCAACTGGGTACCGGATTGGGGTAAGAACAGAATAAATGCCATGGTAAAAGACAGGCCGGACTGGTGTATTTCCAGGCAGCGATCCTGGGGAATACCAATACCGTCATTTACATGTACAGAATGTGGTAAAGCAGTTCTCAACGAAGAAACTATGAATCATGTCATAGGAATTGTCAAAGAAGAGGGTACCAATTCCTGGTTTGCCAAGGACGTAAATGAACTGCTTCCGGAAAATTACTCCTGTCCACATTGCGGAGGAAAGCATTTTGAAAAGGATGAGGATATTCTCGATGTATGGATTGATTCGGGTGCTTCTTTCGAAGGTGTTCTCAATTCCAGAGAGAACCTGACTTTCCCTGCTGACATATATCTTGAGGGTAGCGATCAGCACAGGGGATGGTTTAATTCTTCCATATTCCTTTCTGTGGCCAAACATGGAGTTGCACCATTTAAAACAGTAATAACCCATGGTTTTATCAGAGATGGAAAAGGACTCAAAATGAGTAAATCACTGGGTAATACAATACTTCCTCAGGAAATATCCGAAAAATATGGTGCTGATATTTTAAGGTTATGGGCTGCAGCATCTGACTACAGAAACGATATTAACGTATCGATTAATATTATAATGCAACAGACTGAAACTTATAAAAAGATAAGAAATACCATCAGATTCCTGCTTGGGAATTTGAGTGATTTTGATCCTATGAATGATGGCATAGAAATGGATGAACTTGAAAGAATAGATAAATGGGCATTGTCCAGATTGAGCAGGCTTATCAAAGCGGTAACCGAAGATTATGATAATTATGAGTTTTATAAAGTTATTCAGAAAGTAAACAAATACATAGTATCTGATCTCAGTGCGGTATATCTAGATGTGGTAAAAGACAGACTGTATGTGGAAGGTCCAACTTCGAAAATCAGAAGGTCAACACAGACAGTTCTTTATAGAATACTGGATACACTTCTCAAAGTTCTTGCACCAGTTATAACTTTTACTTCTGAAGAAATTTATCAGACTCTGCCTGAAACACTCAGGAACTACAAAACCGTACAGCTTGAAAATTGGCCTGAATTCAATTCCGAATACATTAGCGAAGATATAGAAAAGGAATTTGAACTTTTACTCGATACGAAGGAAAAAGTTAATCTGGCTCTTGAAAAACTCAGGAATGAAGGTGGAATTGGACATTCACTTGATTCAAAAGTCACATTGAAGGCTGATAAATCGTACGGAGAAATTCTTGAAAAATACGAAGGAATGTTGCCCGATTTATTCATAGTCTCACAGGTAATTCTTGAAACTGGAGATTACGTAGAACTGGAAATAGAAGTAGGACATGCTACCGGTGAAAAATGTGAAAGATGCTGGAAATATCATGATGAAACCGGAAAGGATGAGGAATACCCCAACACTTGCCCAAGATGTGCGGCTGTGTTAAAAGAGTATTATTGATAAGCAAAAATAAATTTCATTATCAGGGAGGCAAGGTTTGAGCTATCTCATCACTAGAAAAAAGAGAATTGCCGAGGATGAATTCGATATTTGGATAAAAGCTCCTCTTATTGCGTCGAATTCCGAAGCTGGTCAGTTTGTGGTATTGAGAAGCGAAGATGGAGCAGAGAGAATACCGCTTACTATTGCTGACAGTGACCCGGAAAATGGCGAAATTCGTATAATTTATCAGGTTGTAGGTACTTCTACGATGAAATTATCAAAATTCGATGAAGGAGATCACATTCTCAACGTTGCAGGACCTCTTGGAAAACCTTCCGAGATACCCGAATCGAAAAAAACCGTTGTAATTGGAGGCGGTGTTGGAATTGCAGCTATTTTACCAATAGTAAAGGCATTGCATAATTCCAAAAACAATGTAATAACCATAATTGGTGCCAGAACCAGTGAATATTTGATTTTAAAAGATGAATTGAAAAAATATTCGGATGAACTTCTTCTGAGTACTAACGATGGTAGTGAAGGTTATAAGGGATTTGTAACTGATATTCTTAAAGATAGACTCAAATCCGGACATAAGATTGATTATGCCTGGGCAGTCGGGCCAACCATAATGATGAAAGCGGTTTCAGAGGTGGCCATAGAGAATGATTTTCCGGTATGGACATCTCTGAACCCTATAATGATAGACGGCACCGGAATGTGCGGAGGGTGCAGAGTTAAAGTAAAGGATGAGGTCAAATTTGCCTGTGTTGACGGACCGGAATTTGATGGCAGATACGTTGACTGGATTAATTTAATCAATAGGCAAAAACAGTTCGTACACGAGGAAGAAGAGTCATTTCACAAATGTAATTTATCGGAATACTGATTTTCGTTTTTTCTGAAATATAATTATGAGGTGATATTTTGATTTCTGATATTTCTCCGAATAAGACAGCGATGAAAGAAAGGGAACCAGGCATAAGGGCCGGGGATTTTTTCGAGGTTGCACTTGGATATGATTCAGAGGAAGCAAAAAACGAAGCTGAAAGATGCCTGCAATGTCCGAACCCAAAATGTGTTAAAGGATGTCCGGTGGGTATTGATATACCTGCATTTATAAGGGAAATTAAAGATGAAAATTTTAATAAATCTGCTGAAATACTGAAAAAATACAACAAATTACCTGCGATATGTGGCAGGGTTTGTCCCCAGGAAAATCAGTGTGAAGGTGAATGTGTTGTAGGTAAGGTTAAAAATTATCAGCCTGTTGCCATCGGAAGGCTGGAAAGGTTTATAGCCGATTGGGAAAGGGATAATCCGCTGGAAGCCGAAACACTGGAAAAATCAAACGGATTCAGAGTCGCTATAGTCGGATCTGGTCCCGCAGGGATAACATGTGCCGCTGAACTTGCCGTCGGTGGTTTTGAAGTTACAGTTTTTGAGGCACTTCATTTACCAGGTGGGGTTCTGATTTATGGTATACCTGAATTCAGGCTTCCAAAAAGTATTGTTAAACATGAAATAGACAAGGTAAAAGAACTGGGTGTTAAAATTGACACGGATATGGTAATTGGCAAGACTATAAAGATGGAACAGTTACTTGAGGAATATGATGCCATATTCATAGGTATTGGAGCTGGTACTCCTAAATTCATGGGAGTTCCCGGAACTGATCTCAATGGTGTGTTTTCTTCGAGTGAAATTCTCACAAGGATTAACCTGATGAAATCATATGAATTTCCAAACGCCGATACGCCTATTAAAAAATCTAAGAATGTATGTGTTATCGGTGGAGGAAATGTCGCAATGGATGCCGCGCGAAGCGCTTTACGTATCGGTGCGGAAAATGTCAGAATTGTTTACAGAAGGACAGTTGATGAACTTCCGGCAAGGCATGAAGAATATCTGCATGCAGTTGAAGAGGGAATTGAATTTCTGTGGCTTTCAAATCCAGTTGAATATATAGGGGATTCTGACGGAGTTTTAAACTCAGTAAAAATTCAGAAAATGAAACTTGGTGAACCGGATAGTTCTGGAAGGAGAAGGCCTGTTCCTATAGAGGGAGAAGTTTATACCCTGGATACCGATTGTGTTATAGAGGCAATAGGGCAGACTCCGAATAAAGTATTGCTTGATGAATTTCCTCAGATTAAGCTGAACAGATGGGGGAATATCGAAGTAAACGAAGAGACTCTTGAAACTTCGGTAAAAAAGATATTTGCGGGAGGAGATATAGTAACTGGAGCCGCAACTGTTATCGAAGCAATGGGAGCGGGAAAAAAAGCAGCAAAAAATATTAAAGAATTTTTGATTACAAAATAATGGTAATTTGAATTTATGGATTACTCTAAATTCGAGAGGAGGAAAGTATATGAGAATTGCGATGATCTCATTTGAAGTCTTTCCATTCGCAAAGGTAGGAGGATTAGCCGATGTAGTAGGCTCACTTCCAAAATATCTTCAGCGAGAAGGTGTAGAAGTCGATGTATATATGCCCTATCATAAAATAGTTGATGACAATGCAAAAAAATTTGGATACACTGTTGAAAGAAAGTTGGATGATTTCGATGTTCCTTTTCTGCAAACCGATCAGAAAATATCAGTGTATGAAACGAATCTTCCGGATTCCGAATGTAAAGTATATTTACTTAATAACGATTATTATTTTTCATCAGAAGATGTTTACGGATTTGAAGACCAGGCAGAGCAATCTATTTTCTTTACTGTCGGAGTTCTTGAAACCATTAAGAAGATTGGTAAAAAATATGATGTCGTACACGCCAATGACTGGCAGACCGGGCTTCTTCCAGTTTACTTGAAGTCTCTTTTCAGAGGCGAGGAGTTGCTTAAAGACTGCCTTACAGTTTATACAATACACAATCTCGGATATCAGGGAAGATTTCCGAGCAGATACATGAATTTTGCTTCATTGCCTCATTATCTTTTCAATGTTGATGCACTTGAATTTTACGGAGAGATTAATTTCATGAAAGGCGGAGTTCTGTTTGCCGATGTTGTTACCACAGTCAGTCCGACTTACGCACAGGAAATTCAGACAAAAAAGTATGGAGAGAAACTGGAAGGGGTTTTAAGTATCAGAAGTGAATCCCTGTACGGTATTCTAAATGGTATAGATTATGAAATATACAGCCCGGATAACGGTAAACTGGTTCCATTCGTATTTAATCATGATGATCTGGCAGGTAAGGAGCAGGCAAAAGCAAAACTTCAGGAAGAAATGGGTTTACCTGTGAGAAAAGATGTTCCGGTAATCGGACTTATTTCGAGACTTGTATCACAAAAAGGCCTGGATATTTTATCTGAAATAAGTAAATATCTTTTCCAGAATGACATTCAATTTGTGTTACTGGGTACCGGAGATAAAGAATATGAATTGATTTTTAAGAAACTCAGTGAAGAATATCCCGATAAGGTCTCGGCAAATCTTAAATTTGATATAGATCTGGCTAATCTGATTTATGCCGGAAGTGATATGTTCCTCATGCCTTCAAAATACGAGCCTTGTGGACTTGGTCAGATGTACAGCCTGAGATACGGAACTATTCCGATAGTTCATTATACGGGCGGACTATCCGATACTATAAAAGAGTATGAAGAGTCAACGGAATTCGGAAACGGTTTTGGTTTTCATGAATACAAGGAATCGGAATTACTTTTGAGTATGATGAAAGCGCAGTACTATTTTAAAAACAAGGAAAAATGGGGAAAAATAGTTAAAAATGCCATGAAAGAAGATTTATCCTGGGAAAGATCCGCGAAAGAATACATATATGTTTATAAAGAAGGTTTAAGAATGAAAGGCAGAATGTAGAAAGGAGGGATAGAAGTGCCGGAATTCAGAAAAGACCCCGTAACAAACAGATGGGTTATTATCGCAACGGAAAGGGCCAAAAGGCCAATGGATTTCACTAAAAAAACTGAGGAAATTAAATCATCTTTTTGTCCCTTTGATTATGGAAATGAATATACAACTCCCCCTGAGATTCTATCTTTCAGGCCGAAAGAGACCGATGCCAACACTCCAGGCTGGTGGATACGGGTTGTAAACAATAAATTCCCAGCATTGGAATATGAAATGGCTTTTGAGCGATATGGTCATGGTATGTATGATGCGATGACGGGATTCGGTTATCATGAAATAGTAATCGAAACTCCGGATCATAATGAAACAATTGCCACAGCAGAATACTCCCAGGTTGAAGAAATCATTTGGGCGTATAAGGCAAGATTCAACAGTATTGCCAAAGACAAAAATATAAAGTATATTCTGATTTTTAAGAATCATAAAAAAGATGCGGGTGCATCGCTTGAACACTCGCATTCACAGATCATTGCCACTCCTATCATTCCAAAACGCGTGCAGGAAGAGATGAATGGAGCGGATATGTATTTCCAGTACAAGGAAAGATGCGTTTTCTGTGATATAGTTTATCAGGAACGTATGGAAAGCACCAGGGTTATAGAAGAAACCGATAATTTCATAGCCATCAACCCCTATGCTTCCAGATTCCCTTTTGAGACCTGGATAATGCCAAAAGGTCATTTCAGTGATTTTGGAACTATATGCGAATCGGATGTAGAGGAATTCTCAAAACTGCTTAAAAATTCTTTGTTAAGAATTTACAAAGCACTTGACAATCCTCCGTTTAATTTCATGCTTCATACTTCTCCAACCAATGGACATGGTAAAGAGTTCTATCACTGGCATCTTGAAATAGTTCCAAGATTAACTAAAATAGCTGGTTTTGAATGGGGATCAGGCTTCTATATAAATCCGACGCCACCGGAAGACGCGGCAAAATATCTCAGAGGGGTGGAGATTTAATGCAACAGGAATATCTTGTAGATGTTGGTTTCAATTCATTCATAGTTAAAGACAGAATACAGGCGATTTTTTCTCCATCCAGTTCAGCTATGAAGAAACTCAAATATGTTGCGGGACAGGAACAACATATTGTAAATCTGACTTATGGATATGAGACAAAATCCATAATAATGATGGATAGCGGACATATTATACTAAGTGGCCTCAGTGTTGATGATTTTCTGGAAAATTATAAATATAAACACAAAGGGTGACTCTCTTGAAAGAAATGCTAATTTATTTACCTTTGAATCCTGAAATGGCTAAAAAAGAGAATTTACCTCTTAAATTACCTGTTTTGCCTGAAGATGTGGAAATTATTAAAAAAGCCAATAAGATTCCTCTGGAAGTTATATTAAAAGGCTTGAGGAAACAGTTTGCAGTTTCACCGGATGAATACTATACTTCTTATTTAATTTATTTTATTTATGAGGATTTTAAGATCAGAACTCAAAATAAAGATTTCAAGTCCGCCAGTACTTTACTTGAAGAAATAAGGGAAATAGGCTCTGTTGATTTCAGGTATTTTTTTTACAGTGGAATCCTTTCAAAAAATCTGGGTTTTTTTGGAGAAGCTGAAAAGGAAATGAGAAAAGCCCTTTCGATGACAAAGGGCAATCCTCTTATCGCGTTTGAAATAGGACGCCTTTTGGATGAAACTGGCAATTATGATGAAGCGTTGGAATTTTATACCCGTACGCTTGAAATAGATTCAAGATTCATACCTGCTTACATGGCTGCAGCGGATATATTTTTTCGTGCAAAGGATTATTCTTCGGCACAGAATTTGTATCTCAGATGTATTGAGCTGGGAGAGGATTTTCTTCCTCCTTATTCAAGACTTGGTGTTATATACAATACCGAACACAGATACGATAAAGCCTACGAGATTCTTATAAAAGCGCTTAAAAAGTTTCCCGATGATAAGGAATTGAATTACAACTTATCCTTCACATGCCTCAGGATGAGAAAACCATTTGCCGCGATTAATTATCTGAAAAAATGTGTGGAAATAGATACGAAATTTGTTCCCGGGTGGAATGAGCTTGCGCTTTTACAAAAAAATTATGGTTTTTATGGTGAAGCCTTCGATTCTATAACACAGGCATTAAAATTAGACGATGAGTCGGAAGGTGTTTTATGGAATTACTTCAGGATTGCCGTTATGGCGTCTGAGCATGAAAAAGCCTTGTCCGTACTTGAGAAAATAAAAGCTATAGATAGTTCTGAAAAAAAAGATATTATACAAGAGGTAGTCGAAGATAAGGAGTACAGATACGAAAATACGTACTTTTCAATAGAAAAATTTTCATTCTGGGCTTTGAATGCTTATAAAGGAATACCCGGAGACATAAAGAATGTTCTCAACAATCTGGAAGATGGTTTTTTAGTTTACAAGGAAATAGATGCTTCGGGAGATTTACGATACAAAGAATTTTTTACCGATATAGTTGATGAATATATTTCATACAAAATAGAGCTGGAAAGAGCTTTGACTGTTTTTTCGGTAGCATGTACCGGGTCTACCAAATGGCTTGCCTTTTCTAAAGCATTTCTTTCACTTTGTTTTGAAAAATTAAACAATTATGAGTATTCCGAATACGGTTTCAATGATTTTAACTCTTTAATAGAAATGCTTGTGGAAGAAACCAGGGATATTGACTGGGATTTTTCCAGAGAAATATCGAATTTTGATTATGAAAACCTTCGGGATCTCGATCAGATATTGGAAAACTGGAAACATCCGTGTACTCTTACAGAGTATTTGTTCATAATTCTTGAACTTCTCAGGATAGATTTGAACGAGGAAGAAAAAGGGATAATAGAAAAATACGATGAAACTCTATATACAATTCTTCAAAAAATAAAAAGTAGGTGAAGGAATGTCTGAGAAAAAACTTAATTATTCTAAAATTTTTATTCTTGGTCTGGGTTTTTTTGGGGTAAGTCTTATATGGTCACTTTACAATTCTTATATACCCATATTTCTGAAAGAATTTGCAATCAGCTCAATGCTCGTCGGATTTATAATGACTTTCGATAACATTCTAGCCGTAATTTTACAGCCTTATATAGGGTTTTTAAGCGACAATACCAGGACAAAAATCGGAAGAAGGATGCCGTATATTTTAATTGGCGCCCCAATTGCAGCCATATTTTTCTTTTTAATTCCATTTATGAAATCGTTTGGCATCGTTCCGATGATTCTTGTAATCATAATTATGAATCTTGCCATGGCCATTTTCAGGTCACCTGTAATAGCTTTAATGCCGGATATAACACCTTCTAAATTCAGAAGTAAGGCAAATGGTATTGTGAATTTCATGGGCGGATTTGGAGCTTTACTTGCATTTTTTGTCGGGGCAAAGATGTACGAACAGAGTCAATCACTTCCATTCATCGTAGGTTCCCTTACACTTGTTGTCAGTGCATTTCTCGTGGTTAAATTTATAAAGGAACCTGCCGAGTTCAGGTTGAAGTCATCGGGAATTGAAGGCATAAAAAGAGATATAGATAACAATATGGATCAGGATTCTGAGAAAAGAAACATAAGTTTTTCTGCGGCATTTTCCGATCTTTTCTCATCTTTGAAGGCAATTTTCACATCCAGTGAAAAAAGTGAAATGTTTATGCTTCTGGCTATATTCTTCTGGTTCTGTGGATTCGGTGCGATTGAGACCTTCTTCACCAGTTACGGGAAATTCTTTCTCTTAATACCTGAAAGCGAAGCTGCATTTTCACTGGGGCTTTTTTCGCTTTCATTTATGATATTTTCTATACCCGCAGGTATTATTGGTACTAAAATCGGAAGGAAAACAACAATACTTTCCGGTTTGGGCATTCTTATAGCTATGCTTTTAATAATAAGAGGTTCAAGGGATATTAATTTCATAAAAATGATGCTGGTCATGGGAGGACTTGGCTGGGCGTGTATAAATATAAACTCACTTCCTATGGTGGTAGACATGGTAAGCTCTAAGAAAGTTGGTGGCCATACCGGACTTTATTATTTCTTTTCAATGTTGGCTGCAATAACTGCGCCACCACTTGTCGGACTTTTAATAGATGTATTTGATTATACTTCAATGGTATGGTTTGCATTTTTAGGATTCGTCATAGCCTTTATAATGATGCTGTTTGTTAAAAAAGGTGAAGCAAAAAAGGAGAATGATTGATGTTACTTCAGGTTGTATTGTTAGTTGTAGGTTTAGTTTTACTTATCAAAGGTGCAGATTGGCTTGTTGACGGTTCAAGCGGTATTGCCAAGTATTTTGGAGTGTCACCTATGTTTATCGGTTTAACCATAGTTGCATTCGGTACCAGTGCCCCGGAACTTGCCGTAAGTGTTTCCGCTTCACTTAAAGGTTCATCGGCTTTGGCCATATCAAATGTCGTTGGGAGTAATATTGCAAACACCGCGCTGGTACTTGGGATAACCTCTATGATTATTCCTCTGGCAGTTCAAAAGAATACTATTAGAAAAGAATTGCCATTCAATATCCTTATAACAGTTGTGTTTTTTGCCATGTTGATGAGAAATGGCAGTTTCAGTATTGACAGATGGGATGGCATAGTTCTGTTTGTTCTGCTGGTTATTTTTATAGAGTACACTTTTGTAATGGCATTGAACGACAGAAAACTTACACTTCAGCCTGAATTAAAGAAAAAACAAGAGAATAAAGATAAAAAAATCATAATAAAGAATTCGATTTTTACGATTATAGGCCTGGTTATGGTTGTGTACGGTGCTGATCTTACGGTTAATTCTGCGACTAAAATAGCGTTGGCAATGGGTATCAGTGAAGCTTTAGTAGGTTTGTCCATGGTTGCTTTGGGTACATCACTGCCAGAACTTGTTACTTCGATTTCCGCTGCAATGAAAAAAGAAATTGATCTTGCGGTTGGAAATATAGTGGGATCCAATGTTTTTAACATATTGCTTATCATTGGTTTTTCATCCGTTGTAAATCCTTTAAAAGTTAATGTGGATTCTTATTGGATTGATTTGACATATCTTTTAGGACTTGCGATATTCCTGTGGATTTTTTCTGCCACGAAAAAGAAGATTCAAAGATGGGAAGGCTGCATACTTTTTGCATCGTATATAGCTTATATGATATTCATAATGTTTAGAGGATGATTTTGAAGAAAAACGAGGCAATGAACAAAAGTTCTTATTTTGAACAGATAACCATAATATTTCTGTTCTTTCTCAGTTTACTTTTTTTTGTTTTCTGGGATTATCCCAGCAATATAATAAAAGAGGTAAGAACATCGGATATATCTTTTCTGATGTTCTTGCTTTTGCTTGTTTTTTCATATTTCAGCGATTTTTTCAATTCAAACTATATTAAAAAAACTTATCATGCAAGCCTCATTTCTTCTGTTGCATGGTATATATGGGTAGGACCGTATTCTGCGGCTTTTTTCTCTGCATTTATTTCTGTTTTTTTAACCGGTAAGGGATTCAGGGAACAAATGCGGCCAATGGGAATTACAAAAAGATTTTCTGTCAGATTTATCATGTTCTCATTACCATTTCATTTCATTTCATCTCTGGATTTATCGTTCAGCAAAAAGCTTTTTCTCTGCATTTTATTTATAGAAATTATAAGAATTATATTGGTAGATGTATTTTTTCCGATGATTGAAAAAGGTTCAATCAATACCGATAAGAATAATTATATATTTTTTGCATATGAAATCTTTTTCCCACTAATTATTATTCCTCTTTATTCAATAATAAACGATCTTAAAGTTCACAATTACCATGGTACCGATTACTTTCTGGTTTTCTTTTTCTTCATGATGGGCTTTTATCTGCTTCTTGCCAAATTTTACCTGTCAATTAAAAGTGAAAAGACTGAAAAGAAAAAGATTTCGAGGTTAAAAAACGGATTGGAAAGTGTTTTAAATACACTGAAACTTGTTCATTCAACTGAGAATCCCGATGAAATTATAAAGAAATCCATTAAATATTTATCAGAAGCGTTGGAATACAGAAGTGCCTGCGTTTATGTGTTAAACAGAAAAAACAGACAGTTCAGGTTGTCTGGTAATTATGGAGAGAAAATAAATTATTCGATAAACAGTATGCTTTCGAAAATAACTATAGATGAGTTTGAAGAATTATTACAGAATCAGTATTATTTTGGTAATACTTATTTTATCCCACGTGAAAGTATCATACTTGGAGAATTGATTCATAAATTCGAAGCTGAAGAGTACAAGGAAATTGAAAGTGAAATAAAAGGAAAAACAAATATAAGGCAATGGAAAGAAGGAGATTTTTTCATAATTCCCATGCATGAAAAGGGCAAGGATTTTTTTGGTTTTATTGTTCTCGATTCTCCAATCAATAAAAACAGACCCAGCCTTGAAGAAGCGGAAATTGCAGCTGTTTTCGCAGAACAGCTTATAAGGATATTAGAGAGCTCACAGAAATATTCTCAGGTTGTTGAAAAATCACAGAAAGACAACATGACTGGATTGTACAATCACTCACATTTTTACGAGATACTTCAAAATAAACTTGCAAATATAAGACCCGATTCTCCTGTATCCTTGATTATGTTTGATATAGACAATTTTAAAAGATTGAACGACACATATGGTCATATTACCGGTGACAATGTTTTAATAACTGTTGCTCAAACTATCATCGATAATATTCCTCAAAACGCTTTTCCTGCGAGATATGGCGGTGAAGAGTTTGCAATTCTGCTTGAAAATACCGGAAAACTAAAGACACTTGAAATAGCGAATAATCTAATATCTTGCATACGGAATAAAGAAACTGATGGTATAAGTGTTACCGTGAGTGGAGGACTTGCCAGTGCACCTGAAGACGGATGCCATGCTTCTACACTGGTTGCTGCTGCGGACAGTGCACTTTACGTTTCGAAGAAAACCGGAAAAGACAGAATAACGCTGGCATAACAGATGATATTTATGATTGTATTGATAAAACATATTTTTATTGCAAATATTCTTATGGTATAATCTCTGTTGTCAAGTTATTTAAGGGGGTATATAATGAATTTAAACGAGTATATAAGGGAGATTAAAGATTTCCCTAAAGAGGGAATATTATTTTACGATATTACTCCGTTACTTAAAGATCCTGAGGCTTTTTCCGCCACTATTGATATGTTTATTGAAAAGCTTGAAGATGTGGATTTTGATTATATCGTTGCACCGGAGGCAAGAGGTTTCCTGTTCGGTTCTGCAATTGCATATAAAATGAAAAAAGGATTGATACCGGTGAGAAAACCGGGTAAACTTCCATACCAGACCAGAAAGGTTGAATATTCACTTGAATATGGAAAAGCAGGTTTGGAAATACATGTTGATGCGATTAACCCAGGTGATAAGGTTATACTTCTGGATGATGTACTCGCAACGGGTGGAACCATATCAGCCATTGCGGATATGGTTGAAGAAGTTGGTGGAAGTGTAGAATGTATGCTGTTTCTGATGGAATTGGATTTCCTGGAAGCGAGAAAGAAATTATCAAAATACAACGTTCAAACGTTACTTAATTACTGATAAGGTAAATTATAGCGAATAATTCCAGGCACGCCCAATCATAAGAGATGGCGTGCCTTTTGAGTTAATAAAAAGAGAAGGGGTGAAAAAATGCTTAAATTCGATTTTAAAAATATTCTTTCTGAGAATGTTGCTTCCGGTAATTGCAATGAAGAACTTATAAACATGGAATTGGATTTCAACAAAGCAATGAAAGAGATTAAAAATGATGAGCCTGGTTTCATATCTTTACTGGACAATCCGGACTATGCCGACAGAATTGATAAAATGGCTGATGAACTGAACTGGTGTGATAACTTTGTAGTTCTGGGAATTGGAGGGTCAGCACTTGGAAATACAGCCTTACAGAATTCTTTACGTCCTTTGAACTGGAATTTTTTAAATCGTGAGCAGAGAAATAAATGCCCCAGAATTTTTGTATGGGACAATGTAGACCCGGAATATATCATGGCGAATCTCGAAATATTAGACCTGAATAAAACTGTGTTCAATGTTATTTCCAAATCAGGTTCTACAGCAGAGGCAATGTCAAATTATCTGGTGGTCAGAGGATTGTTGGAATTCTGGAATCTTGACCTTAAAAAGCATATGATTTTTACAACAGACCCTGAAAAAGGAGTTTTGAATAAAATTACCGAGAAGGATGGAATAAGGAAATTAACCATACCGCCTTCTGTAGGAGGGCGTTTCAGTGTACTTACTTCCGTTGGATTGTTATCGGCTAAAATGGCAGGAGTTGATATCAGAAAATTACTCGAGGGAGCTAAAGAAGCTCGTGATAATATGATGAACTCCGAATTTTCAAAGAACAATGCCGGTCTTCTGGCAGTACATCACAGATTGCAGTACCAGAAAGGCCGAAAGTTATCTGTTATGTTCTCTTACTCAAATGCACTCTACAGTTGGGCAGATTGGTACAGACAGCTTTGGGCTGAGAGTCTTGGCAAAGAAAAAGATAAAAATGGAGAAATAAAAAATCTTGGACCCACTCCAATAAAAGCGGTTGGTCCTACTGATCAGCATTCTCAGGTACAATTATACAACGAAGGTGAAAACGATAAGGTTATCACTTTCCTCAGAGTGGAAAAATTCAGAAATGTAGTTAAAATCCCTCAGCTCCATGAAGATATAGATGCCTTGAATTATCTCGGCGGGAGAACTTTAAACGAATTGATTAATTTTGAACAGCAGGGAACTGCATATGCACTTAAAAAGCATAACAGGCCAAATTTAACCGTTACTTTCCCGGTCATAGATGAAAAAAACGTGGGAGAATTTATTTTTACATATGAACTGGCAACGGTATTATTCGGATATATGGAAAATATCGATCCCTTCGATCAGCCAGGTGTTGAAGATGGGAAAATAGCCACATATGCTTTAATGGGAAGAAAAGGTTATGAAGACCTTTCAGAAGAAATTTTAAACGGTTGAAATATATTTAGAGGCAATACATAGGAGATGTTTTTTTGATATGAAGGAAACCAAACTTATAGATAGAGCTGTCATATTTGTTAAAGGCGGAAAAGGCGGGAACGGCTGTATGAGTTTCCGTAGAGAAAAATATGTACCTAAAGGAGGGCCGGATGGTGGAGACGGCGGTGATGGAGGCAATGTTTTTTTTGTTGCTTCAAAAAAAATCAACACACTTCTTGAATTTAAATTTAGACAGCATGTAGAAGCTGAAAACGGTGAAAGTGGAAAAGGATCGAATTTATACGGTAAAAATGGAGAAGATCTCATTCTGGAGGTTCCATTGGGTACTATCGTTAGAGACTGTGACAGCGAAGAAATAATCGCTGATCTGAAACGTGAAAATGAAGTGGTATGTGTTGCCAGAGGCGGAAAAGGTGGCAGGGGAAACCCGCATTTTATGTCATCTTATCTGAGAGCCCCCAGAATTTCTGAAAGGGGAGTACCTGGAGAAGAGAGAAAACTCCTTCTTGAACTGAAGATACTTGCGGATATAGCGCTTGTTGGTTATCCAAGTGTGGGGAAATCCACTTTGATTTCGGTTATAAGTAATGCAAAACCTAAAATCGCTGAATATCATTTCACAACTTTATCACCTAATCTGGGTGTTGTAAAATACAGAAATTCGGATACGTTTGTAGTCGCAGATATACCAGGACTTATTGAGGGAGCACACGAAGGAGCAGGACTTGGTTTTTTCTTCCTTAGACATATTGAAAGGGCGCATATTATTGCACATCTTGTAGATGTGTCGTTGTCCGAGAGAAATGACCCGATGGAAGACTACTACAATATAAGAAAAGAACTGGAACAGTACAGCCAAAACCTCGCCAGAAAAGAAGAAATCATCGTTTTAAACAAAATGGATTCCTCCATTCCGGAAGTAATTGAGGAAACTAAAAGAAAATTTGAAGAAATGGGAAAAGAAGTATTTGCTGTTTCAGCTGTGACCGGAGAGGGAATTAAGAAATTAGTGGATAAAATGTATGAAAAAATTTCGAAATACAGGAAAAGTGTTCCCGATGGTGAGAATAAGGTCATACCATTTGTTAAGCCTGTCGTTACTCCTGTTGGTGATAAACTTCCGGATTATATTAAATTGGAAATTTACAATCCCGAAGAAGGCGTTTTTGTTGTCGGTGGTCCGGAGTTTGATGCTCTTGTTGACAGACTTACATTACAGCATTATGATAGTTATCAGAGGTTTATGTCCATACTTAAAAACAGCAAAATGAATAAATTCCTCAGAAAAGCGGGGATAAAGAATGGAGATACAGTTGTTATCAACGAAAAAGAATTCGATTTTATAGAGGAAGAAGAAAAAACGAAAAGAGAAGAATTGAAGGAGGAATTAGATGGAAAAGGTAATGATCAGAATGAGAATGAGCCTGCATGATGCCCATTACGCAGGTGAACTCGTTGATGGCGCTAAAATGCTACAGTTGTTCGGAGATGTAGCCACTGAGTTGTTGATAAGAAATGATGGAGACGAAGGATTGTTCAAAGCTTATGATTCTGTCGAATTCCTTGCGCCAGTATATGCCGGTGATTATATCGAAGCATATGGTGAAATAACTGAAGTTGGAAGATCTTCCAGGAAAATGAAATTTGAAGCTTTTAAGGTAATAGCAAACTCAAATATTCCCGAACAGGATAGTGCATGTGATGTCCTTGAAACACCGATTCTGGTTTGCAGAGCAAGTGGCACCTGTGTAGTTCCTCACGGGAAGCAAAGGAAGAAGGTATAGTATGAAATTTGATAAGTTGATTATTACCGCTGCCATATGTGGTGCAGAACTTACCAGAAAAGATACGCCTTACCTTCCAATAACACCTGAAGAACTGTCAGATGAGGCAAAAAAGTGCTATGATGCCGGAGCGAGTATTGTCCATATTCATGTGAGAGATGAAGAAGGTAATCCTTCTCAGGATGCTCAGATATTTAAAAAAACAGTTTCGCTTGTAAGAGAAAAAGCTCCTGAACTTATAGTGCAGGTTTCTACAGGTGGTGCTACATGGATGAGTGCCGAAGAAAGGTTGCAGAGTCTTGAAAGTAATCCGGATATGGCAACATTATCCACGGGTACATCTAATTTTGGAAACGATGTATTCATGAATACCAGAAGTATGATTATGAAATTCGCGAAAGTAATGAAATCTAAAAATATAATGCCTGAATTTGAATGTTTCGAACTCGGGCATGTTTCATTTGCAAATAAAATAGTTAAAAAAGGTCTTTTTGGAAGAGAACATTATCATTATGATTTCGTAATGGGGGTTCCTGGTGCAATAGAGGGAAGTGTTCCTAATCTTGTAAGGATGGTTCAGGAGATTCCCGAGGATTGTTCCTGGTGTGTGGCAGGTGTAGGAGGGAAAAACGCTTTCACTCTGGCTGCCACTTCGATAGCAATGGGAGGACATGTGAGAATCGGAATGGAAGATAATATTTATCTTTCAAAAGGTGTTGTCGCCAAATCCAATGCTGATTTGGTTGAAAGAGTTGTCAGGATTTCCGAATCAGTCGGAAGAGAAATAGCTAAGCCAAATGAAGTAAAAGAATACTTTGGCTTATAATTCGGAGGTAAATGTTTTGGAGAAAATAGTAATTGTCGATTACGGGTCACAGTATACACAGCTTATTGCCAGAAGAATAAGGGAGAATCATGTATATTCGGAAGTTATATCCGGAGAAAATGAAATTGACCTTACAGAAGTAAAAGGCTTGATTCTTTCCGGAGGACCATCCAGCGTTTATGAAGATGATGCCCCGAAACTCCCCGTATTTTTTGATGAGGTGCTCTCAAAAAAAATTCCCGTATTAGGTGTTTGCTATGGACTGCATCTTATAACTTACAATCTTGGTGGAGAAGTTAAAAAAGTTGAGCAGAGTGAATACGGAAAAACAGAACTTGAAATTGTTAAAAAATCGGAATTATTCGATTCCATCAGCGGAGCTTTCGATTCGTGGATGAGTCATGGTGATTCGGTAACCGGATTGCCTGAAGGATTCGTTAAAACAGCCGTAAGTAATTCAGGTATTCTGGCTGGTATGGAGAATCTCGATAAGCAAATATATTGTATTCAATTCCATCCTGAGGTTAAACACACCCAATATGGAGAAAACATAATTTCAAATTTCCTGTTTAAAATATGTAAATGTTCTTCTACGTGGAGTCTTGAAGATTATGTTGAAAGTCAGATAAAGGAAATCAGAGAAAAAGCGGGAGACAGCGTCGTTATAAGTGCATTTTCAGGTGGAGTAGATTCTTCTGTGGCATCTTTGATAGTTCATAAGGCAATCGGTAAGAATTTGATAAACGTATTTGTGGATCACGGTATGCTCAGGAAAAACGAGGAGAAAGAAGTACCTGCAATATTCGAACAGGCGCTTGGAATGAATTTCAGACTTCTGGATTCAAAGGAAGCATTTTTAAGCAGGCTTGAAGGAGTTGAAGATCCCGAACTGAAGAGGAAAATTATTGGTGAACAGTTTATCAGGGAATTCGAGGCTTTTTCAAAAGAGTATCCTTCTGCCAAATTCCTCGTACAGGGAACCATATATTCCGATGTAATAGAAAGTGCCGGAACCAAAACAGGCAAAACGGCAAAAATAAAATCACATCATAATGTCGGTGGATTACCTGAAAACATGGATATGGAACTCATAGAACCTCTGAGAACACTTTTCAAGGATGAAGTACGACAACTGGGTGAGATCCTTGGTATTCCACATCATATTGTTTACAGGCATCCTTTCCCAGGACCGGGTCTTGCAGTAAGATGTCTCGGTGAAATAGCCGAAGACAAACTTGCAGTACTCAAAGAAGCCGATTATATTTTCAGAGAAGTTCTTAGAGAGTACAACTGGGAAAGCAAAGTATGGCAGGCATTCGCCGTTCTTCTTCCGGTAAGAAGTGTCGGAGTTGTTGGAGATAGAAGATCATACGGATACACTATTGCCCTCAGGTCTGTTGACAGTGTTGAAGCCATGACTGCTGACTGGTCAAGAATCCCCCATGAAATTCTCGATGAAGCGTCCAGAAGGATAACTAACAAAATTCCTCAGGTGGGGAGAGTTGTTTACGATATCACTTCAAAACCGCCTGCGACAATCGAGTGGGAATGAGTGGGAGAGTAATATAGATGAAAGCTCTGATAGTAATAGACATATTGAACGATTTCTGTGTTGAAGATGGTGCATTGTATTCAGAATATCACAGAAAACCTGTTGATTTCATAATAAAAACCATACAACGTTTTAAAGAAGAAAAAGCATTGATAGTAACAGCTGAAGATTGGCATGAAGTGGATGATGAGGAATTCAAGATTTTTCCGCCACATTGCATAGAAAATACGCATGGTGCCGAACTTATACCCGAAATGAAAGAAGTGCTTAAAAACTATGAACTGCACAGGACTGTGAAAAAGAGGAGATTTGACCTTTTTTTCAATACACATCTCGAAGAAATTCTGACGGAAAATGAAGTTGATGAGGCATATGTGTGCGGAATAGTAACCAACATATGTGTTCTGTTCACGGTGGAGGAACTCAAATGCCGGGACATAGAGACATTCGTTTTCGGAGAGGGTGTGAACGGATACGATCAGGAAGCACACAGATTTGCCCTGAAACAGATGAAAGAGGTACTTGGTGCCAAGATAATATAAAAATATGTCAGGGGGAATGAATATGAATGGAAAACTTCTTCTGAATAATTTCAGAATATTCACTGCCGAAAGTTGCGAAGACTTTTTTACAGGATACGTACTTGTAGAAGGGGAAGTGATTAGGGAAGTGGGAAAGGGAAGTTATCCCATAGAGAGAATTCCCCCTGATTGTGTTTATATCGATGGCGATGAGAAAATACTCATGCCGGGACTTATAAATTGCCATACGCACATGTATTCCGCGTTTGCAAGGGGAATGGGGATAAAGTTTTTTTCTCCGGACAATTTCCGTCAATTGCTGGAACAGCTGTGGTGGAAACTGGATAAAACCCTTAACGAAAAAACTGTTTTTTATTCAGGATTAATTTCGGCAGTTGAAATGGTAAAAAACGGAGTTACTACATTTATTGACCATCATTCAAGTCCTTCAGCAGTCAGGGGAAGTTTAAAATACCTCGCGAAAGCCATTTATGAAATATGCGGTCTTAAAGGGATTTACTGCTATGAGACCAGTGACCGTGATGGTGAGGATGTTTGCAAAATGGCTATTGAAGAAAACATGGAATTTCATGAGCTCAGCAAGGCATATGATGACAAAATAGGGAGCCTATTTGGATTGCATGCATCTTTTACTCTAAGTGAAGATACTCTACAGAGAGTATCTGAAGCAGATTTTCCGATTCATGTTCATGTAGGAGAAGCCCCTGAAGATGGGATATTACATCAAAAAGAATTTTCTATGACACCCGTAGAAAGGTTTGAGAAGTATTCCATTCTTAAAAGCAACTCACTTCTATCTCACTGCATAAATATAACTGAGAAAGATCTCAATATAATTAAATCGAATAATTGCTTAATAGTACTGAATCCCCAGTCCAACATGAACAACGGCGTGGGTATTCCGGATTATTACAGGATGAAAGATCATGGAATTAAAATTCTGTTGGGAAACGATGCTTATGGTTATGACTTTTCAAAAGAAATAAGGCTTCTCCCTTTAACACAGAGGTATTTGTACGAAGATACCAGAAAATTCGATATGAATGAACTCTATGAAGTGGTTTTCAGGAACTCTTCTGAGTATGTTTCAAATATTCTTGGATCATATATCGGTGTGATAAAACCGGGATACAAAGCTGATATCATAACTTACGATTACAATTCTCCAACGCCCATTACCCCTGAAAATTTCCTTTCACATTTCTATTTCGGAATTATCGACAATTTTAAACCTGCATGGGTCATTTCTAATGGAAGAATTCTTAAAAATGAAAATAAAATATGCTTACCAGAAAAAGAAATATTTGAGGAAACAAGGTTACTATCTGAAAAAATATGGCGGGATATGTGAATATGATGTTTTCTTTGGCTTTAACTGAATCATATGAAAAATAAAATAAAATATAACTAAAAAGTTGTATAATAGTGTAAATAAAAGAGGAGAGATCATTATGGAGTTTATGGAGGATTTTTCCTGTAATTTGATTTCTAAAGTTGAAGAAATGCTTTTGTTAAATCCTTTTATAATAGTTAATGAAGATAAATCCGATCTCGTCGAATATGTAAATGATGATTTCTTTAATTTATTTGGTTTTGAAAAAATGCAGATAATTGGTTTGTCTCTTGATAAATTACTGGATTCTAAATCTTACCTGAATTATAAAAAAATGAATTCAGGTTCTTTTGATGCAGAGTTTTCATTTAAACTTAAAAACAGATTTTCGAATATAAAAGCAAAGAAAGCCAGGATACATGGATCAGCTGATAAAGATAAGCTGTTTTACGTTAATTTTAGCGTCGATGAAGAATTAAAAATTCTTATGAATATTATTAGCGATAAATGTGAAGATCTTCAAAGGGAATTCAAGAAGGTAAATGAAAATGAACAACGATGGAAAATGGCTTTATACGGTAGTAATGCCGGTGTATGGGATTGGAATGCGAATGAAAATAAATCTTTTTTTTCAAAAGAATGGAAAGAGATGCTTGGTTATGAGAATGAAGAAATAAGCAGCAATCCCAGTGAATGGGATAATAGAATACATCACGAAGACAGAGAACGGGTATTGAATGAAATTGAAATGAACATAAAAAATCAAAAAGATTCGTTCGAATCCGTGTATCGTATCAGAAAAAAAGATAGCAGTTATTTATGGGTACAGGACAGGGGGAAGGTAACTGAAAGAAATGAAGATAACTCTCCCAAAAGGATGCTCGGTATTCAGGTCGATATTTCCGAAAGGATAAAAATAGAAAAAGAGCTTGAAATTTCTAAAATAGAAGCCGAGAAGGCAAGTGCCATAAAAGGGACTTTTCTGGCTAACATGACACATGAACTCAGAACTCCTTTAAATGGTATTATTGGTACAGTAGATATTTTAAATGAAAAAATTACAGATGCTTCATTAATCGAATATATAGAAATGATTAAGTTTTCTTCAAGATCTTTACTGGAAATTATAAATGAAATTCTTGATTTTTCAAAAATCGAGAGTGGAAAAATAGATTTGGAAATAATTTGTTTCAATGCCAAAGAATTATTCGAGAATATAAAAAAGAGTTTCCAGCATTCTGCCAAATTAAAAAAAGTAGATCTTATTTTAAATATGAATGAAAATATTCCCGAAAACTTACTTGGTGACCCTACACGAATAAAACAAATACTCTTCAATCTTACCAGCAATGCTATGAAATTTACCGATAAAGGCAAAATAGAAATTACTGTTGATTTTAAACAAAGAGTGACTGATAAAAATATGCTTTTTATTAAAGTTGAAGATACTGGAATAGGTATACCTGAAAATAAAATCGAAGAGATTTTTGAAGCGTATTCTCAAAGTGATAATTCGATATCCAGAAAATATGGTGGCACGGGTTTGGGGTTGAATATTACCAAAAGCCTGATACAGATGATGTGTGGTACTATAACAGTAAACAGTTCATATGGTAATGGAAGTGAATTTATAGTTTCTATTCCAATTGAAAGTTGTGAAAGCAAATATGAGGCTGATGATAAAGTAATTGATTTAGAAGGTAAAAATGTTTTAATTGCCGACGACAATTTAATCAACAGAAAAATAATTGGTAATATGCTGCAGAAAATGAATGCTATTTGTGATTACTGCCGCAATGGCAGAGAAGTACTTGAAAAAGCTGCGAAAGATGAATACAGTATTGTATTCATGGATTTGCAAATGCCTTTGATGGATGGGTTTGAAACTACAAGGGCTATAAGAAAAGGAGTCCTAAATTCAGATGTTCAGATATATGCAATTACAGCACATGATGAAACTATAAGGGACAGATGTTTTGAGGCTGGAATGAATGGTGTTATTTATAAACCTTTTGAAAAAGACAATCTGATAAATGAGCTATCAAAATTCAAAAATCGTATTGATAAAAGGGAAAATAAAGATATTGAAAATATTATGGATAGGGAATATTTTGAAGGAATGTCTAGAATCGAAATAAAGGAATTATATGAGCAGTTTTTCAGAACTTTCCCCGAACAGATATACGAAATTAAAAAGAGTTTAAGAGAGAAAAATATTGAAAATCTTAAAAAAATAATCCATTCTCTCAAGTCAGTGGTTTATATGATGGTTAATGATAAAACTGGTGACATGGTTAAATATTTCGGTGAATATCTTTGCCAGTTGAACCTTGTTATAGGAAAAGATGAGTATGAGTTTTTGAAATTAAAAACAGAAGAAATTGAGAAAAATCTGTTCGACTTTAAAAAACTTTTTTTAAGAAAATTTGATCAGAGGTGATAAATATAACATTTAAAAAGTCAGGTTTTTTTATATTTTTTTTAATCCTTGCTTGTTTATATCAACTGGGTTTTTCAGATAATAGAAATATTCTTTACCTTAATTCATATAACAGCGGTAATGACTGGTCAGATGAGATTACAAGGGGGATTATTGAAGAAATTAACGAATACAATGTTACCCATGAAGATATGAGGGCAACACTTTATATAGAATATATGGACTCCAAAAGATTTGCCTTTGAGGAAATAAATGATTCTTTCAAATCGTTGTATTTAAAAAAATATGATAATATCGATATTGATCTGATAATAGTTTCTGATAACAACGCCCTGGATTTTGTCAGAGATAATTATGATCAGATGTTCTACGATATCCCGGTTGTTTTTTGCGGTATAAACGATTTCAAAGATGAAATGATCAGGGGAATCGAAAACAATGTCACTGGAATGGTAGTGAAAACCGATATATTTGGAACTCTATACTGGGCTGTAAAACAAAATCCATATGCCGATTCGATATATGTTTTTATTGATAATCTTACGAGTACCGGAAAAGCTCATGAGCAGGAAATGAGTTCTCAGATTTCCAGAATAAGTGGAGTGAATATAATCCTCAAAAAAAATCTATCAATTGAAGATGCTGTGGATGAAGCCAGAAATATAAAATCGGGAAATATTATACTCATACTTACCCTGTTTACAAATATATATGGTGAATCAGTTAATATGGAAAATGCAGCATTTCTTCTGTCTGAAAATTCTGAAGCTCCCGTATACGGTGTCTGGAAACCTCAGATAGATTACGGTATTGTCGGAGGGAATTTAATAGATCCATATCTGCAGGGATTAAGGACTGTGGAAATTTCACTTAAAATACTGGATGGTACTGAAATTACCGACATACCTATTGAAAAAACTTTACCGGACAATTTCATATTTAATTATGATGTTATGGAAAAATATGGAATTAAAAAGGACAATCTCCCTGAAAACGCATATGTTTTAAACAAACCTGAATCCCTTTTTGAAAAAAATATATATTTAATGATGAGTATAATTATAATAATCGTCGCGCTTTTTCTTATAATAGCATTTTTAATATTGAACAGATTTAAAAATAAAAAATATACTTCTGAACTTAAAGCGAAAAATGAAAATCTTGAAGAGTTAAATGAGGAACTCATGGCCTATGAAGAAGAGCTGAGTGCTTCAAATGAGGAATTGAACAGGCAGTATTTTGAGCTTGAAAAAAATAAGGAAGAAATAGAGGTTTCAAAAATTGAGTTAATTGAAATGAATAAAAAAATGATAATAAGTCGCAATAGATTCCAGTCACTTTTTGAACGTACTCCGCTTGCCATGATTATTTGGGATAAAGATAAAAAAATCAGGGAATGGAATAAATCTGCTGAAAGAATTTTTCACTGGAAAGCTGAAGATGTTAAGGGAAAGAATTTTCTGGAATTTATGGTTCCCGAAGCTTCCTTACACACTGTAAAAAACAATCTTGAAAATATAGATAATGACCAGACGATCGAAATGATTAATGAGAATTTCACAAAAGAAGGCGAAATAATAATTTGTGATTGGAAAACCGCAGTTGTAAGAGATGAAAAGGATAAATCATATGAAATAATCAGTCTCGGACAAGATATCACACAGAAATACAGAAGTGAAATACTGTTAAGAAAAAGATTTGATGCAGAAAAATTAATCAATTCTCTGTCATCGTCTTTCTTAAAAATGAAAAATTATCAGAATAATATGGGTTTATCGCTTGAAGAGATGAGTAATTTTATAAGAGCCGAAATAGGATTTCTTAAAGTATTTGGAGAGAAAGGAGAGGAGTTTCATTTTTATTCCGATTCTGAAGAATTCATAGAGGCTGATTATGAGAATTTTGATGAAAAATGGCTTGACAAAATTTTCAAATTTTTCGATCATATTGTTATAAATGAAATAGATAAAAATCAGCTGATACCTGAAGAGTTTAAAAAGTATATATGTAAGAATAACCTTAAAAGTGTGATTGCATTTTTTATTAAAGTAAATGAGAGCTTAAAGGGTATTTTATTCTTCGGTAAAAAAGAAGATTCAAGCAGCTGGGAAAAAGAAGATCTGACCATACTTAAAATATATTCAGATATTGTTTCAAGGGTACTTGAAAGGAAAAAATTCGAGGAAATACTTATAAAAGAGAGAGAAAATGCATTTAATGCGGAAAAGATAAAAGATAAGATTATTGCCGATATTGGTCACAAAATTCGTACTCCTATGAATGGTATACTTGGTTTAAGCCATCTTATTTCCAAAACAGAATTGAACCATGAACAAAAAGAGATAATTAATATGATTACAGATTCTTCTGACAAATTAATGAAAGTTGTTAACGAATTATTGAATATGGATAAAAATAAATAACATAAAAATGGAGGTTTTTCAATGTACTTGCTACAGGAAAAAGAAATAAAAAGGGAATATATTTTTAAGGGAAGAATTTTGAATTTGAGAATAGATACCGTTGAGCTTGAAAACGGAAGAATTTCTACACGTGAAGTTGTAGAACACAAGGGAGCTGTGGCTATTCTTCCGGTAAACGAGGAAAATGAAGTTTTTTTAGTGAAGCAGTTCAGAAAACCAATAGACTCTCCACTTTTAGAAGTGCCAGCTGGAAAGCTTGAAAGTGGGGAAGATCCGAAAGAATGCGCAGCAAGAGAACTTATGGAAGAAACCGGATTTGAAGCGGGAACGATAATCGATTTAGGATACATATATACGACACCAGGTTTTTCCGATGAAAAGATATACCTTTATCTTGCATTAAACCTTGTTGAAAGGGAAAAAAATCCGGATGATGATGAATTTATAAATGTTGAAAAAATGAATTTTGAAGATTTTCTTGAAAAATGTTCGGAAGGAAAAATAAACGATTCGAAAACTTTATCAATCGCTTTTCGGGCTTATTCTAAAGTTGGAATAATTAGAGACGATAAATAATTGAACAGGAGAGTGATTCGGTTGATTAAGGCAACGGTTAACGGAAAAGTTTTTGAGTTTGATAAGGAAGATTACGAAAATTTCGGGGATTTCTTCGAGCAGAAAAAAATACCCGGTATGGTTTTGAGTAAAATTGAGGTAAACGAAAATGAAGTTTCTATTTCAAAAATCGATGATCTTCTCAAAGCTACTTTTGAGGGAAACGAGAATATAGTGCTTGAGTTTGTGGAAATTATTCCATTTACTTTAAACCTGATAGATGAGCTTTTTGTTTTCTTGGGTAATTTCAAGAAAGCCTTACCCGATTTTGCCAGTTCACTCATGAGTGGTGATAGTAAAGCTATAAGTGGTTTAACCAATTTACATGAAGGAATAAAATCACTTGAGGCGATGAAAGATAATTTGTATTCTTTAACGGGAATTGATGATAGTGATTTACCGGGTTTTAAAGAAAAGCATGATGAAATTCTCAATGTTTTAAATGGTATGAACGATTCAATTCAGAGAAAAGACTGGTTAAACGTATCTGATTTGATAGAATATGAATTTGTCGATAAACTCAGTTATTACGATGAGGTTTTTACAAAAACCAGAGAAATACTTGATTCTAGAAAATCATGATTCATGTGTCGGAGGTACTCTTATGAATAATTCGGGAACATATTCTAATTTGAGTAAAAATCAATTTAATAAAACCGGAACTTATAATTCTTTTGCGGCTAATGGGAAAACAGAGCCCGAAGTTAATAAGGTTGGTAACAATGTACAGGATAACGATGCTTACTTAAAACAGTCTGTAGAAACCGCCACTCCTGCTAAGCTGGTTGAAATGCTTTACTCAGGTGCAATTAAATTTCTCGAAGTCGCAGAAGTGAAAATCGAATCCAAAGAATTCGATGTGGTAAATGAAAAGATAAAGAGAGTTGAAGATATAATTATGGAACTCAATATCTCCCTTGATATGGAAAAAGGTGGAGCGATATCCACGAATTTGAGAAACCTTTATAATTATATGTATCAAAGATTATTGGATTCCAATGCAAAAAAAGATATTAAAGGGATAACTGAGGTGAAAAATCTACTGGTTGATTTAAGGGAAACCTGGGCAGAGGCTATGAAAAAAGAAGGTTCTCTGGCAAACAAATTACCAGATCCCAAGAGAGCCAGGCTCAACGTTTCACTTTAATTAGATTAATTATAAAAAAGCGCTGATTTTATTTTCAGCGTTTTTTTATTTTAAAGGCAATTATATTTTTATTTTATGCTAGCATTTCAGAAAAATACAAGTATTATTTCATAATGTGCGCGTATGTAACGCATACGTTAAAGCATTAGAAGGGTCATAAATAGATATATACTCGCTCCAGATCAAGATATGAAACGTCAATTGTAATCAAATTCGGTGAAATTTACAAAACGGGTACTTCACGAGTTTCGAACTCGCTGCTCTCAAACAGCGAAATTCAACCGTTACTTTCCCTTGTTTGCAATTTCAAAACCATATTCAATAAAGATTTCCTTATTCATATCTTGCCCCTTATACTCTGGATGACTGTATTCAAGGTGTAAATAATTCGATTTACAAGAATGTAATGTTGGCGCACATTATAAGTATTATCTCTTTGAATTTAAATTAACACTTTTGATATATTTAAAATAATTATTAACATTCGGTATTATTAAGTCAAAATAATTCTGAAAAATTCAGTTTCAAATGGCATTTTTTCATAATACGATACGTTTTTTTAAGTTAGGCAGAGCATTTTACAGATATAAGATCATAATGAGGAATATTTAGAGTATTTAGAAGCAGAATGGATTTCAAATGAAATGGAAAAACATGTAATATATAGTTGTTCTGCACAACCAACTAACAAGGAGGATTTATGTTCAGTATAGAAAACCAAACGCAATTGAGTATTTTAAAGGAAATATGGATTAATAATGTTTTCACAAGAACACATATAAAAGAAAAACTGAACATAAATAAATCTACTGTTACAAGGAATTTTGATTCAATGATTAATCAGAATATTTTTTTCGAAGAGGGAATAAAGGCTCCAGGTGAAACAGGCGGGCGCAAGACTCAGATTTTTATGTTGAACAAAGATTTAGTTTATTTTGTATCAATGGCTGTTATAAATGGAAAAATACTCGCAATTCTGGAAAACATGTGTGGAGAAAAAATTTATACTTTGGAAAGTGAATTTGTACTGGAATGTGAAGAAAATCTTATAAATGAAATTATAAATACCATAAAATGCATTAAAGAGAAATATGAAGACAAATTTGATAAAGTTCTCAGTATAAATATAGCTGTTCCCGGAATAGTTGATTCGGATATGGGAATTATAAAATATTCTTCTGATTTGGATGTTAAAAACCTGAATATAAAGAAAATAATAGAAGATGAATTTGAGACATACTGTATGATTGAAAATGATGCTAATGCAGCAGCTGCATCCAGTCTTTTCAAATCTAAATTCACTTATAATAATCTTCTTTACTTTTTGTTCTTTTTACCGGGTAATTTACTGTCCTTAGGGGGAATAGGTGCCGGAATTGTTATAAAAAATGAAATATATAAAGGTAATTATTCTGCTGCTGGAGAAGTCAGGGTAAAAAATTACTGGATGTTGTCAAAAAACTCTGAGATTGATAATTTTCAGCTTGAGACCGCTGATGAAAGCATACTGGAAAATGATGATGATATAAAGAATTATATAAATAATTTTTCTGAACGAATTGCCGGAGTAATTCATTTTATGGATCCAAAAAAAGTTATTCTGGGAGGAGACATAAAATATTTTTCGGATTATATGAGGGAGTATACTGTAAAAAAGATTGAATCATTTTATTCCTCAGGACAAGGAAAAAACTTTATAGAGATAGATTATTCCGGTCTTGAAGCTGTAGCTAACGGGTCAACAGTCTCTTTTTTGATCAATTTGATGAATGATATGGATTTCTGTAAAAATGTTCTTGGGTGATCTTTTCAAGAAATAATTAAATTTAATATATAAGTTAATATTAATTCATATATTTATATGATATGTGTTTTGTTTAACAAACGCATATAATTCAACGGAGGTGTTTTATGTTTAAGAAATTCTTCTGTATCGCTTTAGTTATCTCAATTTTCGCAACAGCAGCCACAGCAAAGACAAAGTTGGTTTTCTGGGAATTCATGATGAAAGATGACACAGCAAAGGTTGTTCTGGAGGAGTTCGAAGCTCAAAATCCAGATATTGAGGTTGAATTTGTACAGCTCTCATGGGCAACGGGTTTTGATAAAATTGTAACGGCATTTGCAGCTAACTCTGCTCCTGATGTACTTGAACTGGGAAATACCTGGGTTGCAAATTTTGCCAATGAAGGGGTATTAACGGATTTAACCTCAGAAGTTTCAAAGTATCCTAATATCATTGGTTGGAATCAGTCCGAATACGATGGTAAAAATTGGGGATTCCCCTGGTTGTTAGGTACAAGGGCTATGTACTACAATATTGATCTTTTCATGGAAGCCGGACTCGACCCTGAAAATCCTCCTGAGACATGGGACGAACTTATAGAAGCAGCTAAAAAAATAGATGCGCTCGGGGATGACGTATACGGTTTCGGTATGGGAACCGGAGAACCTCAGACTCCATGGCAGGAATGGTTCTTACCTGCTGTATGGGGAAATAATGGAAATATACTTTCAAAAGATATGAAAACGGCAATTTTGGATTCCAAAGAAGTTGTGGAAGCAGCTGAAATGTATCAGGAACTTTCAAAATATTCAATTAAAAGTAAATCCAGTGACTTAAGAGAAGTATTTGGTGCAGGAAAAGTGGGAATGTGGATCGCTCAGGCAGGAAATATTTCAAAATTATCTTCAACATATCCTGATATGAACTTCATGGTTTGTTTTGTTCCTAAACCATCTAAAGATAGAGGCACTCATGCATCTTTTGCAGGCGGTGAAATTCTGACAATTCCTTCTTCCTCAAAAAATAAGGAAGCTGCACAGAGACTTGTTGAATTTCTTGTTGGAACAGAAGTAACAATGAAAATTACAAAAAGAGTTCCATCAATTTTCCCTTCCACAAAGGAAGCTGGAGACGATCCTTGGTTTGAAGATCATCCTCTGGAATACATTTTCTTCGAGCAGAATTCTATGGCCGTTCCTGTTCCACAGCATCCAAAATGGGTGGATATTCAGGCAAAACTTTCTGACGCAATTGAATCAATAGTTCTGGACTATACCGATATAAATGAAACACTCGATAAATACAACGAACAGATTCAGACAATTCTTGATGAATTCAACGATTAATTAATACATTAATACAGACAAAGTAATGCTCTGATAGGGAGAGAGCGATTTCTCTCCCTTTTTTAAGGGTAGCAGGAGGAACATAAATGAAGAAGTCTACGAAAAAAAGATTGGTTTTATTTGCTTTCCTGTCTCCATGGGTAATTTTATTCTCTATTTTCGGACTATATCCAATAATATTTTCATTATTTGTAAGTTTCACAAAATATTCAGGGTTGAATCCCAATATGGAATTTGTGGGATTTGAAAATTATGCAAAAGCATTCGGGGATGAAATATTTTTAATAGCATTGAAAAACACTTTGATATTCGTGGTAGGGACTATTCCGTTTACCACGGGAATCGCGTTGGTTATTGCCATATTGTTGAATAACAAGAGATTAAAAGGTAGAAATTTCTTTAAATCCGGATTTTTTCTTCCATCTGTAATTTCCATGGTTGTTATTTCCATGATGTGGACTTATATGTACAGCTCAAACGGTTTATTCAACACAATGGCAAGTTTTCTTGGATTTCAGGTTGAGGATAGAAGCTGGCTGGCATCTACAAAAACAGCACTTCCTGCAATAATGTTCATGGACGTATGGGCTGCTTTTGGATATTATGTGATCCTTATTTTTGCAGGACTTCAAAGTATTCCTGAACAGTTGTATGAAGCTGCCAGAATAGATGGGGCAAGTCCTTTTAAAATTTCTTTAAAAATTACTTTGCCTTTGTTAAAGCCTACTTTATTTTTTGTAATTGCAATTAACACTATCAGGTCTTTTCAAGTATTCAGTGAAATATACACTATGACTGGTGGAGGTCCGAGAAATTCTACTCAGACAATAGTTCATTATCTTTATGAGGTTTCTTTCAGGAAATTTGAAATGGGATACGGTTCGGCCATCGCTTATATATTGTTAATGATTATTATGGTGCTTACACTGGTCCAGAAAAAACTACTTCGGAGTGATGTATGATGTCTGATATTTTTAAAAGAAGAACCGTGTTCATTGTACTAACTATATTACTTGTCATTTCTTTAATTCCACTTTTTTTGACATTCTTTACGGCAGTTATTCCCGAAGGAGATCTGTTTCATCTTATCACAGGGAAGAAATTGCTGGATTTCGAAACTAAAGCTATATTTTTAAGAACTAAAATGAAAGCAATCGGAAATAAAAAATATAATTTAATAGAGAAAAATAATCAGGAGATAAAAGACAGTTATTTCAATATAGTAAATAAAGAAGCAGGAGAGTTAACAGGCCTTGCTGTATTCATGGGGGATAAAAATTTCAATCTTATAGATAAGATTGTATTGGATATTAAAACAGAAGATGAAAATATGAGTTTGTACCTGGGAATCAAGGATGTAGATGGAAATTTAAAAATTGAGGAAATAGGTCATGATCTTCAAACGGGAGTATGGGCAAAACATACTATTGATCTGGATTTGAAAAATTACTCTGGGATTGATCTGAAACATGTATCCCAGTTCCAGATACTTTATGGAAGTGAAAGTGAAAATATCGCATTATCTATAGACGATATTGAAGTGAAATACCATTTTCCAACGTTTATGAATTTTGTTAATGTTTGGGAAGAAAACGATTTTGCCAGATATATGTTAAACAGTTCTATAATTTCGATATTTGTTGTAATCGGAAACCTTTTCCTGTCTTCAATGGTGGCATATGCACTTGCCAGGAAAAAATTCAGGGGAAGAGAAGTGATTTTCGGTATTATTCTGGCCACTATGATGATACCACCTCAGATAACTATCATTCCTATATTCATGATGATGGAGAAGATAAACTGGATAAACACATATTTTGCGTTGATTGTACCTGTACTGGTTTCACCTTTCGGAATATTCCTGATGCGACAGTATATAGAGCAGTTACCAACCGAACTTGATCAGGCTGCGTATGTTGATGGTGCTAACGATTTTCAGATTTTCTTCAGAATTATTTTACCATTAAGTGGGCCAGGCCTTGCAGTACTCGGTATTAATTCATTTATAAGTAGCTGGAATTCACTGTATTATCCTTTGGTTCTGACAAACTCAAAGGATATGAGAACTGTTCAGGTAGGACTTGCATTGTTCTCAAAATTGAATCAGGTAGATTGGCCGAAGCTCATGGCTGCATCAACTCTGGCTGGATTACCTGTTATAGTTATTTTTCTTATTTTCCAAAAACAAATTATCTCTGGTCTGGTTGACGGAGCAGTGAAATCATAATTAGAGGTGAAAAAATGAAACTTGAATTTATCAGGGGAGTTGTTGAAGGTTTTTACGGTATACCCTGGAGTTGGCAGGAAAGAAAAGACATAATAAAATTCATGGCGAAAAGAAAATATAATCTTTATATTTATGCTCCAAAGGAAGATGAATATCACAGAGAATTCTGGAGAAAACAATATCCGGCAGAATTCATGGAAGAATTCAAGAAACTGAATGATTGTGGAATTGAAAATTCCGTAAATGTTTCAGTTGCGTTGAGTCCCGGTTTGAGTCTTGTACATGCGGATGAAAGTGAAAGAGATTGTTTAGTGGATAAATTTATGAAATTTGCGGAAATCGGAGTTAAAACATTCTGTTTGTTTTTGGACGATATTCCTGAACAGTTGCAGCATGAACAGGATAAAAATAAATTCAGCACTTTAGCAGAAGCACAGGTATATTATACGAATTCAGTATATGATTTGATGAAATCAAAGGTAGAAGATTTGAAGTTCATACTGTGTCCGACTTTCTATTTCGGTAAAACTGTAAACGAATACCATTTCACACTCGGAAAAGGTATAAATCCTGAAATTGAAATAATGTGGACAGGACCTGAAGTATGCTCTGAAATTATATCTGCGGAAGATGCCAAAATGATTTCAGATGCATATTGCAGACCGGTATTGTATTGGGATAATTATCCAGTTAACGATTCTGCGATGGTACCCGAGTTACATATTGGCCCTTATTCAAACAGGGATAAGGAATTGAACAAATACTCTTCAGGCATAATACTTAATCCGATGAATCAGGCCTATGCATCAATGATAGTTCTGGACAATGCAGCTGATTATCTGGATTTTGAAGAGAATTTTAATTTAAAGGAAAGCTGGATAAAATCTCTTGAATTTTTCGGTAAAGAATCCTCTGAGGAATTTATAGAATTTGCAAATGCGAATTTAAAAAGTCCGTTGAATAAGAAAACTCCAGAAATTACCACCGCGCTTCTGGCTGAATTTAAAAAACTTTATTCATTGAGAAAACGAAGAGAGGCAGCTGAATATTTAAAGAAATTTGGTAAAAAAACTAATTACAATTACCAGAAAATAAAGGAAAACATAGATATAAATCTTTTCAAAGATATAGAAAAATGGATGGAAGAATACAGAGGATGGGGTGACATATTATACAAAATAGGTGAAATAGTCATCTCGAATCTTGAAATGTATCAGGATATTCCACTCGATGAAGGTATAGATCTTGCTATAAAATTAAATGGACAACTTGAAGAAATGCTTAAAAAAGCCATGGAATATGAGACTTTCATATTTGGTGATGAATTATTAACTTTCGCAATGAACAGGCTTAAAATAAGTAAAGGTTTAGTTGGCCTGTACAGATATTGAAAACAAAAATAGAAAAAATTTTTTTTAACATACCTCTAACTGTTATAATCGCTTCGAGGTAGAAAAAATGCCCATCTCTCTCCCTTTCCCCGCAGAAAAGTTGAGTTGGGCATTTTTTATTGCATGTTTTTCAGAGGTAGAACTACCTTAAACGTAGATCCTTTATCTTTTATACTGTTTATTTCTATTTTTCCATTTATTTCGTCGACAATTCGTTTGGCTATCGTTAAACCGAGCCCGGTACCACCATATTTTTTGTGAATTGAAGGATCGGCTTGTGAAAATGGTTCGAATATTTTATCGTAATTTTCTTCTTCAATACCTATTCCGGTATCTTCAACATTTATTTCTATCAAAATATCCTGTTCATCCATATATTTTGTGATTATATCCATTTTAACGTATCCGGTATCAGTGAATTTAATGGCATTTCCCACAAGGTTGAATATTATCTGTTTAAGGTAAGTCTGATCTCCAATCACAATTGTGGGGAGATTTTCGGAAATATTGTATTCTAAACAAAGGCCTTTCTTTTCGGCTTTTAATTTTAAACCCGTGATAAGGTATTCTATAAGTGTTCTGATATTAAATGGTTCTTCTTCAAAAGTTTTTATACCGGATTCAATTTTCGTAACATCGATTATGTTATTTATCATAAGTAATAAGGATTTCCCAAAATTTCGTATAGTTTCAACAAAACCCAGCTGCTCTTTTGTCAGTTCGAGGCTCATAAGTGTTTCAGCGGCTCCTAAAATTACAGTTAAAGGAGTACGCAGCTCATGATTCGTATTCGCAAGGAATTTGCTTTTGGCTCTGTCCGACATTTCAGCTGCTTCCTTTGCCTCTTTAAGGTACTTTTTATGTTCTTTGTCCAGTGTGATGTCCCGGGCAAGAAATAGCACTTCATTACTGTTTAATGGAACAACCCAGCCTTCATAATAATATTTTCCTCCTTTATCTGCCGGAAGAGAATATTCGTAAAAAGTAGATTTCTGCGTGTTGAGGGAAGCCGTGATAACATCCATAGTTTTTTTCATATCTTCAGAATTCATTTCCGTATCAAAAATAGTTTTACCTATTATTGTATTTCTGTTCAATGCCAGTTTTTCATGAGGCTTAGCTATATAATCAATATATTTTCCCGATCTGTTAATAATGAAAACCGGATCGGGAAGGATTTCCATAATTGCTTCACTTTTTTTAAACATTTCCTTTAATTTAATTTCCATGTTAAGTTTTTGAGAAAAATCGAACGTTACTTTTAAAAAATATCTGTTGTTTCCATTTATTCCGTTGATTGAAAGAATGCTGCCATATTCGATATAGGCTTCACCGGATTTCTTTACATTGTAAAGTTCCCCTGTCCATTTACCTTTTTCTTCCAGCTTTCTGTCTATTATATTAAAATGGTCTTTATCAACTTTCATGTCAGCTATTATTTCTACAGGTTTTTTACCCAGAACTTCATTGTATTCAAATCCCGTAGATTTTTCAAACTGTTCGTTTACATATCTGATATTCCAGGTATCGTCAGAGATCATAACTATGAAAGGTGCTTTTTCAAGTCCCTGGGATATGGCATATATTACCGGATCGTTTATGTGTTTGAATCTCTTTTCCATATATTCACTCAAAACTTTTCCGGTTATTACATATAATTTGTGGTTTTCATCAAATGCTATGTCCGCTTCCCATTCAATCCAGTATTTTTTATTTTTGACAGTTGATTTTGTTATGAGTTTTTCAGAAGAAATATCCGCTAATCCGTTTAATTTATGCAGAAAGAATTTCATATTTTTTTTATCTACATCTGTAGAACCAAAATCATGAAATTTCTTACCTAAAAAAGATTCTAATTTTTTACCTGTATGGGTTAAAATATATTTATTTACAAAAGTTATTTCTCCCGTCGTAGTCATTACGGCAACCAGAGTAGAAATATAATCAAAGCAATTAAAGTTTTTAGCCATCATTTCACCTTCGGGAACAGAATTTTAACTAAAAGTAATAAATTGATTTTAATAAAAAACCCCGACTCAAGAATATCATATTATCGGGGTTTGAAAGTTAAAATAATCGTCAATCTATGTTAAGACCAAATATCTCTTCTTCCGGAACATCTATTTCTATAATTTTTGGAGTGATGAAAATATTTATAGTACTTTCTTCTTTGATATCGGTTTCATTTCTGAAGAATTGACCGATAAAAGGTAAATCACCTATAAACGGAACTTTTGTCATGGATTTTCTTTTTGTTTCTCCCGTCAATCCGCCAATTACGAAAGTATCTCCATTCTTGATTATTATCTCGGTATTCGCTATTCTTTCATCTCTTGAGAATAGGCTTTGAGGTGCAGGATCGGCTGCATAGCTTACAGAGATTTCAACAGTCAATTTTATGGTTCCGTTATCTCTCACAAACGGTGTAATTCTCAGTTCATATCCGGTATCATTTGTCACGAGAGTAGTTTCTGTGGAATTGGAAATAGATACTTCGTAAGTTGAAGTGTTTCCGATATGTATGTAGGCATCCTTTCCGCTTGTCGTTGTTATAAACGGATTTGAAACGAAATTGTTTTTACCATCCGTATTTTTATTGTTATAGCTGAAATCTAATGAGATATTCTTTGTAATTGCAGTTAAAAGTTTTGAGAAATCTGTGAAATCCATTATACTGCTTTTAATACTTAATCCGTTTGAAGAATCAAGAGAAATTGTCGGGGTAGAAGCACCTATGTTCAAACTCATATTCTGTAGTAACTGATCTTTATCTCCTTCTTCAAGCACAAGCGCGCTGATTTCAACCAATTTTTTAGGTTTAACAGTCTTTTTTATTAGTGGTTTTAATTCTTCCATCTGCGAATCTGATACACCGGAAAAAATAACAACACCGTTTATCTCATCTGAATATACCTGTCCACCATATGCACTTGAAATCAAAGAACTCACTTCTTCAAAACCCTGGCTTATATTCAGTACCCTTTGTTTTCTCATACCAGTGCTCATCTCGGTATTTGCAGGGACTATCGCATAAATCGGATCTTCCAGGCCGGTTATGGTCTGAACATCGAAATCATAAAGTCTTTCCAATATTACCAGCCATTTATCCCATGTCAGTCCTTCAAGAGAAAGTTTGCAGGATGTTGTAGCTTCAACCGTAGGTATGAATATTTTTGGATTTTCCTTTATTGTCCTGGAGATTTCCTCGGTTACTTCAGTAACTGAAAAACCTTCTGAACGAATATCAAAGGTTAATCCATCATCGTGAAGTGTTACTGCAGGTGGATTTGTATAATCGTGCATAGATAAAATCGCACTATCCACATTTTCTCTTTTACCCGTAAAGTTTATGATTCCATCTTCAACGATTTCTAAGGATACTTCAGGATGCGCTTTATTTATTAAAGTGATAATATCGGAAGCATTGAGATAGCTGCCATTCTTTCTGTCGTACAGTATAGAATAATTTACCCGTTCACTGACTGTCGGGTCTTTCTGATCTATCATATTTTCCATTTTGACAATTGCCATTTCAACGTCACTCTTTCTTCCTACAAGAAGTATCATGTTGGAAGATTCAAAAAGCTCAATTTTTAAAGAGGGATAATACGCCTTTACGACACTTATAAGATCTGCTGGAGTCAAATTCACCGGGTATTCTTCGGATGACTCTATACTGTAATTAAACGTTTTAACGAATGGTGCCTCTACTCCTTCTACTTTTTCCACCAGTTCAAAGCTTCTCAATATCAATTTGGCATTATCGGTTATCTCTTTCTGACCTTTCAATAAAATCCTGGAGTTTCCAAGATCAAGTATGTTGAGTTGGCTGGAAGTATCGTAATATAGTTTCAGTACACTTTCAATTGTCTGAAAATTTACTCCGGTGGTAAGCTGCATTATGGAACTTTCATCCATGAAATCGGTGCTGAGCATATTAAGCATCTCTTTGGTTTTTTCGATTTGTAATGAAGTACCTGTTATGAAATACCCACCCCCATCGAATGCTTCAATCTGTACGCCAGGAACTTTAACAGCTGCTAGTTTGATTATTTCAGAACTATCTAGTTCAGTTATGTTTATTTTTACATATTCGGTATCGATAGAATCTCCGCCAATAATTTTATTAACGTCAAGATTTTTTAGTTCTTCTATCATATTTTTAACGAATTGTTTTGTTCCAAAAATTTTATAAGCTTTCAAAGTAGGTAAATATATAATTTCTACCCCATATTCTCTGTATATACTGTTCCAAATACTCGAAATTTCTTCATTTGTAAGTATTGAGAAAAAAACAAGTTGGGAATATTTTGAGGAGCTTGAATAAAAGCTTTCTAAAGATTTGTTGATAAATTCTTTTGCATCATTAAGATTATTTTTATCAGAAGATTCTAAGTAAAGGAAGCCAAGAGTATCAAACGATTTCAATTTTATATTCGGCCATTTATTAGAAATGTAAGTTTTTATTTCATTGATGTACAATCCACTTTTTAAAATTGATGAATCTATATTTATTAATTCGTAATTACTGACAATTGAAGCCCAGTTTTCTTCGAAATTTCTTAAATATTTTTCAAACATATCTATATCTTTTTCTTTTCCTTTAAGAATTAATAAAGGCTCAAAAGAAAAATCAATTTCAATTGTCGGGAAAATATTCTTTACCGAGTTTGGAGAATTTGAATCTAATAACATTGAAAATATTCTATCAGGTAATTGTTCAGATATGGGAATAAATTTTATAATAGAATCCAGAGGCGGAGTTAAAATACCTTTATCGTCAGCCATTTTTTTAGCTGTAGTTACTTCGTAATTTGAACCGAGAATACTTATTTCATCCGGTTTACCATCTTCTGATTTTAACATTTCTAAATCATAGGTATTCCATTTGAATGTAGGGAAATCAGATGTTAAACGTATATTATATCCATTCACAGAAATTATTAATTTCGGAAATAATCTCGCGAGAGTTAAGCTAAATATCTTTCCAACACCATCCTCAACTTTAAAAACTTCAAGTTTCTCATTGCCTCTATTCTTTCTATCGCTTATATAGTCTTTTAAATACAAAATAAGCCTTTCAACTTCACTGGCAGGCCCTTCAAATATAATTTTTTTATTTGTAGTATTCATTTCGCATGTTAGTCCAAATTGCCCATATACCCTGCCTAATTCTTGTAATTTCTCAAATTCAGCCTCTTCGGTATAGAAAATTAAAAACTCCTCAACTTCTTCCGACAATAAAGGAGAATAATCAATTTCTTTTTTAATTGTCTTAACATCTAAAGTATCGATTTTTTCAATCTTTCCAAAATAAGAAATGAAAGTTTCAAATAGTAACTGATAATTTTTATCTCCGTATAGTAATATTCTAAGCTCTATTCCATATGGACTGTTTATGGCTTGTGGAAGAATTATCAAATCTGTGTATAAATTTTTAGATGGTTTGGAATATTTTTTTCCGAATTCTTCCGACATAAAGTTTACAAAGCTTTCTCTGTTGAATTTCCCTGGTTCAATAATAGTTTCAGTACCATATTCAGTTTCCATTGTTTTATTTTTTTCACTAACATAAAAATTATTATACAATTCCGAATTCTTCTGTATTGTAAAGGAATAAGAAGTCCAAAATTGGTTTTTTTCCGATTGTTCTTCCGAAAGTCCTTTTATGAAAGATAAAAATGTTTCGAATTTTTCATGCAGATTTCCATCACCATAAAGCATCATACCGATAACTATCTTCTCTTCATCATCCGATGCCTGGGGAAGAATGATAATATCATTTGATAAATCTCTATCAGACTTATAATATTTTGTACCAAAATCAGTAAGTATAAAACTTAGGAATAATTTATCGTCAAATATACTGTTGGAATTTAAATCTTTTTTTGTGTAATTCGAATATAGTGTAGAAGTTTTCGATATAGGCAAAGAATAAGAAGACCAGAAATAGTTTTTTTCAGTCGGAGAAATTGATGTTTCTTTGAGTATCTGTTTTACTTTTTCCTCGATCTGGTCTTTTCTTACTATATATACGGTTCTGTTAGGCAGGAAAGCATATCCTATTGAAGTGTTATTCATTATTATCTGTAAAAAAAAGTCTTCTGCACGAATGTTATCAGAAAGCATGACGAAATTGGCCTGTGTATTTCCAAGAGAAGCTTCGTCTATTATGAGATTGACGTTCAGATATTCTCTCAGTACCGCCAGCAACGATACTATCGAAGGTCTGGAACCGAGATTGCCAGAATCAGTATATGAAGAAAACTCTTCAATTTTCAGAGAATTTCTTGGAAAGGATACCCTCAATGTATTTGCAACCACCTCGAATTCAGGGATTTGAGGGAGAAGCATATCGAATCTTAGCGATATCGTTCCCTTACCGGAAGATATTTTAAATCCGACAACGGGTGAATATCCGAGGAATTTCGAAATCTCCTGACCGTCTTTTATTTGTCCGGGTAATATTAATTCTATATATCTTGCATAATCAATTTCTGATAATTCAGGTTTTGACGGTTCTTCACTGAAAATAAAAACAAAATCCAGCGAATCTTCACCGGTAAAATAGGTGAAGTTTACCAGATCATTTCCAAATGAGGTAGTGACTATTAAAAAAATTCCCAGGATGAAGGCAAAAAATCTTAAAGCTTTCATCGATATTCCCCCTTTATTATTTTTTCTATTAATCCCCGCATTAAAAATTTATTCCGGTTACTTTATAAGGATCAGCTACAATCCTGTACAATTTAGGGCCTATTCCCTTTTCAGTTTCCGAAGACAGTTTTGGATACTTGTATATCAGAATTCCAATGTTGTTAATATCCAGAACCTGCATATCAGGATAAAAAGGAATATAACTGTTAACTTTCAGCTCATATACCTTATCGCCCTGACTTTTCATTCTTATCCAGGCTTTTTTATCTCCATTTTCATCTTTAAAATAAGATATGAAATTGGCAGCTTCGAAATTAGTTATACCCTCTTCCTCTGAAGTAAGAAGATTTCCCACTTCTTCCTTATTTTCAATTTTTAAATAGTACGGACTGAAAACTTCTTCATTATAAGAATAGTATTCTTTGATTTTTTTCAGATTATCCAGGACATTTCCCAGAAGGTTTTTATCTACACTTGTACTACCGGATAAAGGGTTTGAAACTGAATTACCGTTGATGTTATTAATATTGCTGCTTGTAACAGGTACTACCGTATTACCGGGACTTGATGTACTGCTACTGGTACTGTTACCACCACCAAAAATGTTTATGCCCATAGAAGGAAGTGTCACAAACAGAAACAAGCATACAGTCCCTAGCAGAATTGCTATCAGTATTATCAATTTTATTTTTTGATTGTTTGAACCGCTTTTTTTATTTTGAGCCACAGCGCATCACCCTCCCAATAAGCCTTCATCTATCTGTATGAGGCTCAATTCAAGAAGTTGAATATTTATGGTGTTTGATTTCTCACTACCAATCTGTATGGGGAGTGAAATTGGATTCTCGAATTTGAATTCATCAATTTTTACAAGGCTTATATTTTGAAGTAAACTCATCAACTCGGTAAAATCTGCCGTATTTATGCTACCGGAGAATTTCAGCTGAGTACCGTTATAACTGTAATCGTACCCTTTATTACGGAAAAAATCAGAGATACTTTTAATTTCTTTCTGACCGGGTATTATTATCTGGGAGTATTGTTTTAACTTCTCAACTTCGGCTTTGTGCCTGCTATAAGTCGTTTCATATGAAATAGCGGCAGAATTCATAGAAGCGATTTCGGTTTGCATATCCAGAAATGGAAGCAAATCAATAAAAACGAGAGTCAGAATGAACACTGAAAATGCTATTAATATTCCTAAAAATCTTCTAATCGCAGGCATTCATTTCCCCCCTCAGTAACCTTTTATATCTATTTCTGTTTTTGCTTCAAGGGCATTAAGGAAAAGGAAATTTATTTCTGCCCTCCGACTACTGTAATTAAAAGGAAGCGTGGAAAAACTTCTGTTTAATTCTCTGAAAAACGCGTAATTATTTCCCTCATAGGGTATATCGTAAAATTCTATTTCAAAAGCCTGATTTCTTTCCAGATTCAACCTTTTGAGGAACACTTTATCCTGTTGGGAATTCTTTACATGGGCGTTTGAGAATGCTGCAAGATAATTGGAAATGGTGTATGAATAAATAATATCCGATTCAACGGTCTTTGTCTGCGCCTGAAGTTTTATCATGTTGTTGCTGAGTTTTATTTCATTGTTTCTGATAATCTTGGAAACTTCCGAAAGATTCCCCATATCACTATCGGAAACAAAAGAAGAGGCAATTGGAAATCTCTGCCTGAAAGTCGAAATCTCCATATTTTTCCATGTCCAGAGGCTTATTTTGAAAGTTATAACTGGCAGAAGAAATATACAGATGAGAAAAAATACCGTTGTAAGTTTAAACTTCTGCTTTTTTCTCTTATACAAATTTATATTTACCAAGTTCCCTCACCCCTCTATATGCCAAACCCATTAGCCCTCTCAACGAATCCATATTCTCAGGATAATCATTTTTCAGAGGCAATTCGGATATTCTGATACCCATGAGCACTTTCGATCTGAGCAGATTATTCGTAATAGTTCTGCTGTTTCTCTTATTCATCGAACAGATTAAAATTGACTGAACCGCATCTTTGTTTTCGCTGATACCCATTTTGTTCATGGTGTTGCTTATTGTTTTTTCACATTCATAGACAAAATGTCTGTAATAATCTTCAAAAATATCATTAGAGCCGGTTATGTGTTCCAAAGATCCCATCTCAGTTCCTTTCAGGAATATTTTGATTATATCGCTTCTGTTCATTCCCTTTTCCTCCAGAGATTCAAGCAGGTATTTCAGAGAATAAGGGATTTCAGATATTTGAACCAGTGTTCCGCTTTTAAAAGTGAACAAAACAGAATATGGAACATCTTCACATATTATAAAAGTGAAATTTTTATCTGCACTCGAGGAAATCAAACAGTTCTGATCCATTAATTCCAGAAATTTCAGATTATCAGGCAACAGAATATCAGGCTCATTACATTTTGCAACCGAAAGTATTCTACTCAGATACCTGTCCATAAATTCCTTTTTTGCAGTGAAAATTGGAAATTCTGAATTTATAACCTGTTTCTTTTTAGGAAGGGAAACATCCACAACCAGATTGGAAGGTGAAATATTGGTTTCTTCAGATATCTTAAAACTCACCGCTTTTAACAATTGATCTGTTGATAAAGGAGGCATTTTCTGTACTGAAAAGATCATTCTCGAAAAAGGGAAATTAAGTACGACATAATCTTCTATATCTCTACCTACCTTATCCAGAAGTTGTTTTATGTTTTCAAGATGACTATCCGAAAGTAAAAGAGTATTTTTCTCCTTGTGAACTATTTCATTCCATTTTTTTATAACAGCTCTTTTCCCGCTGGTCTTAACGAGAATTCCACGAGTATAATATTCGTTAGTTTCAATAGCAAGGACATTTCTGTAAAATATTTGCATAGAAATCCACCTTTCCAGCTAACCCTTTCTTAAATTAATCTTACCTGTAACGGGTTCGATGTTTAGCGTATAAGCGTCTCCGTTAAAATTGAGCTCACTTTCAGTTCCTTTTACGATTATTCCAGCCACGTTAAATGTGATTACCAGATTTTTCACAAACTTATAACCAAAAAAAGAATCACCTTCGCGAATTATATATGAATTTACCTTCATTTCGACAAGCGATTTCATTCTTACTCTTTCCAGTTCCTCACGTATATATGAAAGGAACAAATTATTTCTGCATTCAAGACTGATATCGAGATAATTAATTCCAAAACCCAAAGAAACAGAAATAATGCCCGTTATTGCCAGATATACAAGAAGTTCTATCAGAGTATATCCGTTTCTCTTTTGCATGTGAAATCCCTATAATCCACCTGTTAAAGTCATTTGTCCCTGGAATATTGCAGTATACATCGTATAGGCTATGAATGCAATAAACATACCTACCAGTACAATCATAACAGGTTGTATCAATGATATCATCTGCTTTACCGAGGTTCTTACCTTGTCTTCAAAGAAATCCGCAACCCTTTCTAAAATTGAATCCAGTTTACCGGTTCTCTCACCTGTACCTACCATTGCCACGACTATCCCCGGAAACGCTCCCGTTTGGTCAAATGCACTTTCCAGACCTATTCCCTTTTTTATCATTTCAGCCATCTGATTCGTAACTTTTTCGAATCTTATATCATTTGAAGCCTTACTCGCCAATTGTAATGCCTTTATTATGTCAATACCAGCAGAAACCATTACCGAAAGTGTTCTACAGAACCTTTCTATTGAACTGTTTTTCCTTACCTGTTTTATACCCGGGATAACACTCAATATTTTTGAAGAAAGTGTCTTACCACTGTTGGTCTTAAAGAACATAACGATTCCGATTATCAATGAAATTGTGACAATAGTTACGAGTAACCAGTTTTCTTTTATGAAATAATTTGCGTCCATCAGTATCTTAATAAAACCAGTGGGTTCAGTACCGAAAGAACTGATAAGCTGCGGTAATATGAACAAAGTTATTACAAGAACTATTACCACAGAAAATCCCAGTATGAAAACTGGATATGCCATACCTGATTTTACTTCATCGTTTATTTTTTTCTGCGATTCATAAAACTGTGCCACTTTCTCAAGTGTTTCAGCCAATGTACCGCTGTTTTCACCTGCTTCGACAAGGTTGACAAATATGTCGTCAAATTGTCTTTCACTTTTTAAAGCTTCTGCAAAGCTCATACCGGATTCAATGTTCACTACAACATTTTTAATTATATTTCTGAATTTCGGGGTAAATACTTCCTGTTCTGATAGAACTTCCAGTGCATTTGCCAGGTTGACACCTGAGTCAACCATTATAGCCAGCTGTCTTGAAAAAGTCATTAAATCCAGGAGTTTCAGGGCGAAAATTGATCTCCTGGTTTTTTCCTTTATTTCCTTAAGTTCCAGAACGACATAACCTCTGCCGGAAAGTTGATTAACGGCAGAGGCTTCATTAACTGAATTTATAACACTATTTATTTTGCCACCATTCATATCTGTTGCTTTAAAACTGTAATTAGGCACAGTATTCCTCCTGTTTTTACTTTATACCTCTTCTTTCAAGTTCTTCCAGACCTCGTGGATCTTTTACCTTTTTCAGGGCTTCAACTGCGAAAGATGCAACATAAGACTCTTCACTCCTGCCACTTACAGGATTTATAATTTTAAGCATAGTAGTATCATCCAGCATGTTTATCAGTGGATACACAGCCCTTACATCTTTTATCTGTCCGAGTGCATACGCAGATACAGCCCTTATTATTGGATTTTCATCGTTTAATGTCGATAAGAGATATATCACAGCTGCACTATCCTTAAGAGTTCCCAGCGATACTATTGCCTGCATCCTGACATTATCATCCGTATCTCTCATCATCGCTATGAGAAAATCAGAATTTCTCGTATCCCTTATCTTTCCCAGTGCATTTGCCACATTGGATCTGATGTTCGGGTCAGAATCGGCATAATATTCGTAAAGTGTGTCGAGTGCCCTTGGATCTCCTATAGTTGCCAGTGTATTTATTATACCAATTTTAAGATTATTATCATAAGTCATTTTCAAAGCAAGTGAAAGAGGCTCTATAGCCTTTTCTCCGATCTGCATAAGCATATCCATAGCGACGCTTTTATGAATTTCAGATGAAAGGAGTTTGGTCAGGAAAGTTGACACCTCTACCATTCCACTCGGATCCTGTATGTCAACGAGTATTCTGGCTATTCTCATTCCCACATCGATATCGTCACACATACCTGCCAGCTTGAGCTTCAGATTAAGCCATTTCACCGAAGCCGAACCGATATTTATCAATGCTCCGTCAATCCTGACATCATCACTTTTACCTATAAGCCAGCATATAGGTTCTGCGGCTTTCGTACTGCCAAGTTGCCCCAGTGACCATATAGCGGTGTTTCTCAATTCATAGTCATCACTTTTCAGGAATTCCAGAAGCATTTCTTCAGCCTGAATATCCCCCATATTCCCAAAGGCTTCCAATGCCAGTTTCTGTTCTTTAAACGTACCATTCTCCAGAATTAACTTCCAATCTTCAAAATCTATTCCTTTATAAGAAGTGGAAAAAAGGCTAACACAAAACAGAGATAACACGATCAAAAATGAAATCTTTTTCATAAAAACGCCCCCCTTTATTTATGTAAGAGAAACTCCCCACTTTAAACGTTGAATCTGATATTAATAATGTCACCATCTTCTACAATATATTCTTTTCCAACGACTTTGAAAAGTCCTTTTTCCTTAAGGATTTTTTCCGAGCCAAATTCCAGAAGTTCTTCATATTTCATGATTTCTGCTCTTATAAACCCTCTTTCAAGGTCGGAATGAATTTTTCCTGCTGCTTCTTTGGCACATGTGTTTTTCTTTATGGTCCATGCTCTCACTTCATCTTTTCCAACTGTAAAGAAAGATATAAGTCCAACATGATCGTATATCAGAGTTGTAAGTCTTTGAATTCCGCTTTCCTTAATTCCGAGTTCCTGCATAAATTCCTTTCTTTCATCTTCTTCCAGGGAATTCAGTTCCATTTCAAATTTACCACATATTTCGATTATACCAAGTCTGTTTTCTTCAGTGTAACTCTTCATTTTCTCGATTTCAGTTGTGTTTTTTTCAAAACTGTCTTCATCGCTGTTTATAAGTATGAAATATGGTTTTATGGAAAAAAGGCTCAAACTGGAAATTAATTTGATTTCTTCGGGCAATATTTCAGAAATATCGGGAAACTTTTCATTATCCAGATATTCTTTGATTTTTTTCAGTACTTCCAACTCATCTTTCTCAAATTTTTCGAGTTTTCTCTTTGCGTTTTCTAATTTATCCAGGCGATTTTCAACCAATTCAAGGTCTCTGAGAATTATTTCGGATTTAATGTCTTCAAGCTGGGATAATGGTGATGAAGCACAACCGTCGAAATTACCCGTTACCCAAAGCAATGCATCTATTTTCTGAATCATTCCGAAAACTCTGTTTCTCTCTTTCGATCCGGCAGTCGGATCTAATCCCGGAGTGTCGGTGAATTGAAGGAATGCATAAGTAGTTTTTTTTGGTTCATACATTTCACTCAATTTGTCAATTCTGCTGTCATGAACTTTTATAGTTCTGGTATCTCCGGGCAGATGGTCGGATGAACTGTCCTCACCCACAAGAAGATTGTAAATAGTACTCTTTCCAACAAAGGGTAATCCCACTATACCTATTTTCATAAATTACTTCTCCTTAATTTTGTCATTCAAGTTTGTCGAAATATAACTTGCAACCTGACTGGGAATGGTTCCTGGGCCAAATCCAGCATCATATCCCAGTTCTATTGCAAGATCATGTCCGATTCTCGGGCCACCTACAATAGTGATTATATCCTTTCTTATATTTTCAGATTCAAGCAAATCCATGAATCTGGTTAAATTGTGAATATGAATGTTTCTCTGAGTTACTATCTGGGAAATAAGAACTGCATCCGCGTTCGTTTCTTTTATTTTTTTTATCACGTCTTCACAGGGAACCTGGCTCCCCAGGTTGTATACTTCAAACATCTTATACCTTTCCAGACCGTAGTCTCCGTGATATCCTTTCATATTGAGTATGGCATCCAGACCTACGGTATGCGCATCACTCTCTATAGTTGCTCCAACTACTACAATGGGTCTTTTTACATTGGTATGTATGTATTCGTCAACTTCTTCTCGGTCCATATGTTCAAAATCAACTTCAACGACTTTAATGCCCGTAATATCTATACCGATTGAAGTATGTCCGTATACCACAAAAAATGAGAATCCTTCTCCAAGATCCTCCATCGTTACGACCTCGGCTTTTTCAAAACCGAGATTTATCACGTATTGCCTCGCCGATTCTTTTGCCAATGCGCCATATGGAATGGGTAGTGTGAAAGAAAACTGTATTGCTCCATCATTTGTTGAGTCACCATAAGGTATTATGTTTTTCGGATTTATTTCAAGTTTATCGTTTAAATTTAAATTCATTTGACTTCCTCCCCGAGTCCAAGCCTGTTTTTTAAACCATCAAAGAACGGATTGTAATATTCATCGGATTTTTTAATAACTCCGGAAAGGCCTTTACCACCTTCCATTTTTCTGACTATATCCGCGAAATGACCTTCTTCAATCGATTTCATCAATCCGACTTCTTTGGAATGTTTTAAAAGTTCTATTGCCTCTTTTAAAACATCTTCAGCTCTTTTCTCCAGGAACCCTTCGGCTTTAATTTCTATTTCGCCTCCAAGATTTCTCGCGTTTGAGAAAATGTAATCAGCATTTTTAAGTGCGAGGAATCTGTCCTGTAAGAAAGGAGTATGAATGGCTTCGGTGAGCATTCCAAGTAACTGAATATCCTGCCCGGTGATCTGGGCAACGAAATTGAACATCGTGTTCATGGCATATCCTTTAAATATATTTCCAGTCATGAACTTTGTCGGGGGCATATATTTCAGAGTTGCGTTTGGGAAAAGTTCTCTTGTGAGCAATGCGTGGGAAATTTCAAATAAAAGACCGTTTTCATAGTCCGGATTTATTTCAAATGCATGTCCCAGGCCCATATACTTTTCTTCCATACCCGCCAATTTTGCAAATGCTTCATTTATAAGCTGAGATGCAGTAACGGCATAAGCTTTCTCTATAGCATCTGAAGTTGTGAGATAGTTATCTTCACCGGTGTTGATTGTAATATGAGAATATGCACAAATCAACCTCGAAAAATACTGGTCGATGAAAGTTCTCTGCATGTTAATATCCCTGAAAAGAATACCGTACATGGAATCGTTAAGCAGAAAGTCCAATCCTTCCCATGCACCCATCATAGCTATTTCGGGCATACAGAGTCCGGAAGCATAGTTAACCAGTCTTATGTATCTGTTCTGTTCTTCACCAACTTTATCGAGCGCTTTTCTCATGATTTTGAAATTTTCCTGAGTTGCATAAGTACCACCAAAACCTTCTGTGGTGGGGCCGTATGGAACATAATCTAAAAGGCTCTGTGCGGTTGACCTTATTACCGCAATTATATCGGCTCCCTGACGTGCAGCTGCCTGAGCCTGAATTACATCTTCATAGATATTACCGGTTGCAACTATTACGTACTTATATGGTTTTTTCGGGTCTGATAATTCTGCGAGTAAATTATCCCTTTCATCTCTTATTCGGGCCATTTCATCCAGAGCTTTTTTTGTCAGGGTGTTTGAGAGCTCATTTATTTCATCGAATGACTGAACTGGTATTTCATTCAGTTTTATTTCATTTTCTGCCACCATTTCTGCGATTTCCTGAGGTGAACGTTTCAATGCCACACATGCGTTTATAACCCAGAAAGCTGCTCCCAGATTCAAGACTCCGGATTCATTCAAATGATTTACTACGACATTGGAAAGTGGTGCTGCATCAGAATCAGTACCATCTATACCCAAAAGCCTCAATACGGTTCTTTCAATACTGTCTGTGGTATGATTTTCAATGAAAGAAGACGTATCGTCCACTATTTCCCTTGCCAGTGTTTTGGCTTCGTTTACAAGCTGTTCATCGAGTTTGAGTTGTAATCTTCCCATTTTTTTCCTCCATTTCGCGAATCGAAATTTATTTGTATTTATCCCTCTTATATATTTTTATTGTGAGGGTATATTAAAAATTAATTTTCAAAAAGGCTTGTCTGGTTGAAATGATCATCTTCAGCTGAATATCCAAGGTGTGAATAGGCTTTGTTCGTGACACTTCGTCCTCTTGGACCCCTTCTTAAGAATCCCGATTGAATCAGGTACGGTTCGTAAACTTCGCTTATCGTATCCGATTCAACTCCAACTGCTGCTGCAATAGCCTTAACACCTGCAGGGCCGCCTCCATAATTTTCTATCAACGTTTTCAGCACTTTTCTGTCCATGTAATCCAGACCATATTCATCTATTTCCAATGCGTCAAGTGCCTGTAAGGCATCGCTGTATGTTATGCTTTCACTTTTATTCACTGTCGAATAATCCCTTATTCTTCTGAGTAATCTGTTCGCAATTCTTGGAGTCCCTCTTGACCTTTTCGCTGCAATTTCAGATGCCTCTTCCTCGATGTTGGAATTAAGTAATTCGGCTGAACGTTTTATTATCGAAACAAGTTCTCTTTTGGAGTAGAAATCGAGATCGAATTGCATACCAAATCTGTTGCGTAAAGGTGAGGTAAGTAATCCGCTTCGTGTCGTAGCTCCTATAAGAGTAAATCTGTTCAGGTCAATTCTTATGGAACGTGCACTGGGGCCTTTTCCAATTAATATATCAAGAGAAAAGTCTTCCATTGCTGAGTACAGTACTTCTTCAATCACTCTGCTCAATCTGTGTATTTCATCTATAAAAAGAACATCTCCCATCTCCAGATTGGTAAGTATGGCGGCTAAATCTCCCTGTTTCTCGATGACAGGCCCACTGGTAACGTGAATGTTGCATCCCATTTCATGGGCGATAACATTGGCGAGAGTTGTTTTTCCCAAACCCGGAGGACCCGCTAAAAGAACATGGTCAAGTGGTTCTTTTCTTATTTTTGCAGCTTCAATAGAGACTTTCAGCGATTCTTTTATTTTTTCCTGCCCAATGTAATCGTTTAAATTCTTTGGTCTTAAAGCGATAAACTGTTGATCTTCCCTTTTATCGTCAGGAGATATAAATCTCTCTTTTTCAAGGAATCTGTCAAAATCATCCCATTCCAAAAAACATACACCTCTTTCAAATTTCTAATTTTACAAAACGCCAGTGACCGTAAACATCTTTATGAAAACTCATTTTGAAATGATCTTTGAAAAGGTTTTCCAGAGCTTCTTTTTGTGAAAAACCGTATTCCAGATAAATAACCTTTCCTTTCAGCATATCTTTTGAGTCTACGAACTTTCTGTAAAAATCAAGCCCATCATCACCTGCAAAAAGTGCTATATGAGGTTCGTATTCAAGTGTTGATTTACCCATTAAATCAACCTCGGTCTTTCCCACATAAGGCGGATTGCAAACAATATAATCAATTTCTTCCATTCTATCCGCTAACGGTGACAGAAAATCACCGGTAAAAAAAGTTATTTTGTCATTCATTTCCATATTTGAAGCGTTTATTCTGGCTATTTCAACTGCTTTTTCCGAAATATCGGAAGCCATTATGCTGAAATTCTTCAAATACTTACCCAAAGTAATACCAATTACACCGCTGCCAGTACAGAGATCGAGTAATACACCTTTTTTGTCTTTAAGGTCTGATACGACCATTTCCACCAGTTCTTCCGTTTCGAATCTGGGTATCAATACGCTGGAGTCGACCTTAAATTCCCATTTCATGAATCTGTGATGTCCTAAAACATATGAAACTGGTTCGCCCTGTACCACCCTGTTAATATACTCTCTGTATTTACCCAGCGTATAGTTATCCAAAACCTCGTTCCATTTGATGTAAATATGAGTTCTGTCTGTTTCCATAACTTCTGCCAGAAGTAATTCCGAAGTAACTCTGGGATTTTCGATCTTCTTTTTTAAAAAAAAATCCGATGTCCATTTTATAACATCGCTTACTTTCCATATTCTTTCTGAAGGCATATTCACTCCTTTTGCAAATCGCTTATCGTTATTGTTTTTCGTTAGTCGTAAAAATCCGAAGATGTATTTGATATGCCCCTAAACATTATATTTTACCATAGTTTCATGTGTTATAATCTACGAGAAATCTTAAAAAAGGAAGTATTTATTTGAATTCAGAAAACAAAAATACGAGTTATTATCTTAAAAAATTCAATATTACCCTTAAGAAGAGCCTTGGACAGAATTTTCTTTCCGATTCTGCGGTTGCAAAAAGAATAGTGGAAAAAACCAATCTTGCTGATTCGGATTTAGTCATAGAAATTGGGGCGGGAGCGGGAGCGCTGACAAATGAACTTATAAATACCGGGAAGAAAGTACTGGCATTTGAGATAGACCAGAGACTTGAGAATTTATTAAGAGAAAGGTTTTCCGAATTCCCGAATTTCGAACTCAAGATGATGGATTTTAACGAATTTAAACCCGATGAAATTATGAAGGATACGAAAGTGTCTTTTGTATCGAATTTACCTTATCATGTGAGTGTTCCCATAACGGTTAAAATTATAAATGAATTTCCGAAACTTCAAAATGCTTATCTTATGGTTCAGACAGAAGTAGCCCAGAGAATGTGTGCAATTCCTTCTACAAAGCAGTATGGGTCTTTGAGTATTTTCATACAGTATCATACGATACCTAAAATCCTTTTTAAAGTGGCAAAATCCCATTTTATACCAAATCCTAATGTTGAATCAGCGATCGTGGAGATAATCCCGCAAAAAGACAAGCATATATTTTCCGGAAGCGAGGATGATTTTTTTAATTTTGTCAAACTCGGATTTTCGCAACGTAGAAAAATGATTAAAAATAATTATAGGGAATATCAGCCATTTGTTGAGGATTTCTTTATACAAAACGGTATCTCACAGAAAGTCAGAGCGGAAGATGTCAGTTTAAAACAGTTTATAAGTCTTTATGAATATATCAGGGAACGGGAAGATGAACGGGAATAAAAGTATTTTTAATTTTGAAATGATCAGCAAAGTCCTTCTTGCGATACGGGAAGGCGTTATAATTATTGACACAAGCAGGACAATTTCTTTCATCAACGATGCTGCACTTGATATACTGCATTTTGAAAGAGAAAATGTAATTGGAAAAAATGTATGTTCCACAATTCCAAATACAAGATTACATATAGTTCTTAAAACCACACTTCCTGAATACGATAAAATTCAATACCTCAACGATACTATTATTGTAACTTCCAGAATTCCGATTTTCGATGAAATCGGAAATATAATGGGTGTGGCAGCTATTTTCAGGGATATAACCAGTATTCAGAAAATGGCTGAAGAGGTAACCAGCCTGAAAAAAATCGAGGCTACGCTCACCGCAATAATTAATGCTACGAGAGACGCAATATCGGTTGCGGATGAAAATGGAAAAATCATCATGGTTAATCCTGAATACACTCGTATAACAGGTATTCCGTCTGGAGACGTTGTGGGAAAATCTGCCGCTTTTGATGTTGCCGAAGGGGAGAGTATACATATTCTGGTTGCAAAGTCGAGAAAACCCGTGCTTGGGAAAAGGTTGCTTGTAGGGAAAACCAGAAAGGAAGTAATTGTAGATGTAATGCCTCTGTTTGTGAATGATGAATTCAAGGGAAGTGTCGGAGTTGTACACGATATAACTGAGATTTCGAATCTGATGAAGGAACTGGCAGATGCGAGAACGATAATCAGAAGGGTTGAAGCGCGTTATACTTTTGATGACATAATAGGTAGAAGTGAAAAAATGGTTGTAGCAGTTGAACAGGCAAAAAGAGTTGCTGCCACTTCAGCTACTGTTTTACTAAGGGGAGAAAGCGGAACGGGTAAAGAATTATTCGCGCATGCCATTCATCACAGCAGTAACAAAGCATCTGGTCCGTTTGTCAGTGTGAACTGTGCCTCACTTGGAGGAGAAAGTTTTTCATATGAACTTTTCGGGTATTCGGAAGGTGCTTTTGCAGGTGCTTCACAAAGCGGAAAAAAAGGATTGCTTGCGCAGGCTGATGAAGGAACGTTATTTCTTGATGAAATATCGATGCTTGACAGATCGGCTCAGGCAAAATTTCTAAGATTCATTCAGACCAGGGAGTTTCATCCAATAGGGATGGATGGTACAAAAAAAGTTGATGTCAGAATAATTGCGGCAACAAATGCAAATCTCGAAAAAATGGTTGAATCAGGTGATTTTTTACTGGATTTGTATTACAGGCTCAACGTAGTTCCACTTTTTATCCCGCCATTGAGAGATAGAACGGAGGATATTCCGAAACTGGTCCATCACATTCGGAAAAAATTTAACAAAGAATATGGAAGAGATATAAGAAAAGTTTCTCCTATTGTCTTTAAAATGTTTATGGGCTATGACTGGCCGGGGAATGTCAGGGAACTTGAAAACATAATCGGAAGGGCTATGATAAGGATAAACCCTCTGGAAAATGAACTTATTCCTGAACATTTTGATTTCATGTTTCAGGAATTTTCGTCAAGGAAGAATGATGATGAGAAATACAGGGGAAAGTTAAAAGATATACTTGATAGTGTGGAAAAACAGGCAATTGATCAGGCTTTGTACAGAAACGAAAATAATCGCGAAAAAACAGCAAAAGATTTGGGTATAAGCCTCAGATCGTTGTATTATAAAATAGAAAAATACCAAATATAGTTTTTGGGGGAGAAAATGAAAGACATTCAAAACGAAAAGGATTACAGAAATATACCTCTGAATAAAGTAGGCGTAAGTGACGTAAGATATCCTATAATTTTAAAAAACAAAGAAAACGGAGTACAGCATACGATAGGAAAGGTAAATATGTTCGTGAATCTTCCCAAAGATTTCAGGGGAACGCATATGAGCCGGTTTATAGAGATAATAAACAGTCATGCACACAGGATGAATCTTCAGAATGTGAGGGAAATACTTGAGGACATGAAACAGAAGCTCAAAGCTTCAGAGGCCCATATGGAAATGTATTTTCCATATTCTATTGAAAAGTCTGCCCCTGTAACGGGTATTAAAAGCCAAATGGTAATAGATTGTGCTTTTATTTCCTCGCTTGATAAAGATATGAAATTCGATTTCATACTCGTGGCCAGAATTCCTGTGCAGACTTTATGTCCGTGTTCCAAAGCTATAAGTGAATACGGTGCACATAATCAGAGAGCAATTGTTGAAATAAGTGTAAGATCAAAAAAGAGAATATGGATAGAAACTCTTGTGGAAATAGCCGAAAAAGCCGCATCTTCACCAGTTTATCCTTTATTGAAGAGAAAAGACGAAAAGTTTGTAACCGAGTCAGCTTATGAAAATCCTAAATTTGTTGAAGATGTTGCCAGGGATATTGCAATAGCCCTGCGTGAGATTCCAAATATGGAATGGTATCAGATAGGCGTAACTAGCGAGGAATCCATACATAATCATAATGCTTATTCCTGCATTGAATGGAGTGTTGAAAATTGACGGGAAATGCTTACATCGATGAAGATACGGAATATTTCCTGGATACTGAGTACATAACGGAAAATAAACTCGATATAAAAACATTTTACGGTAGAAAGCACTTCGAAATGAGGCAGCCTTTCATCATGGGTATGGAAAACGAATTTAAATTACATTTTGAAATCCTGAAAATTTATGAAAAGGATTTTATGGGATTTGTCGATATCATAACCGAAAAAATAAAAAAGATCAGGAATATTGATGAAAGTCTGGATAAAATCAGAAAAAATAATGGGATAAGTGTAGTTGATTTATTTGAAATAAAGAGATTTGTATACTTTCAAAATGAAATTGTAAAACTACTTTCAGATTTTGAATCCTTTAAACACACTTCTCTGAGTTCTCTTGGAGAATTATGGAATGTATTGGATCCAAAAGATTCCGGCCGATATTTTTTTTCGATTGACAGTGATTATTCAGAACATCTGAGGAAAGAGCATTCAAAAATCATTTCAAAGCAAAAAAAATTAATGGACAAACACTGTAATGAAATTGCGTTTAAATATGAGCTTCCATTGGATGGCAGGAAAGAATTTCTGCTTAAACGAAATGATATCAGGGTTGGAAAACTCATGAGTTCGGAATATTTTACCATTCTGAAAGAGACCGCATTTTCTATACATTTTAAAGTAAATGCCAGTAAGGCTTATATGGAACTTGAAAAAGAAAAAAATGATATAGAACATGAGGTCAAGAAAGAAGAAATCAGGTATGTGCTGGAAATAGCAGAAGTAATCAGGCATTATCTGGATGCAATAGAAATACAGAATAAAGCGATAGGTAAGCTTGATTTTGATATGGCATGTTTGAAGTTTAAAAAGGAGTATAATTGCTGTTTTCCTGAATTAAGTGAGAACAACGTACTTGAATTCAAAAATGCGGTATGTGTTAAAATAAAAGACAGATGTACACGGGAAAAAAACAGATATGATGATCTTTCGGGTAAGTTCGGGCTGGGAGTTTCCATAATAGTGGGTTCGAACATGGGTGGGAAAACTTCGGCTCTAAAAACCATAGGTCAAAATGTCTTTTTAATTTCAATGGGTATTCCGTGTCCGGCAGAATATTTTGCCACCATGCTTTTTTCGGGGATAAATACTGTATATCGCGGTAAAGAAGAGGATGGTCTTAGTGGTTTCGGAATGGAAGTTAAAAGGGCGAATAAGTGTTTTTCAAAAGAAAGGTCTTTGAATCTTATAGATGAATTTGGTTCAGGTACCAACCCCACAGAGGGAGAGAGCCTTGCGGTATCTTTGATGAATTTTCTTGAATCAGAAGCAGTTTCATGTAGTATTATGGTTACTCATTTTCCGGAAACTATGAAGTATTCTGACAATGTTTATTTTACAGGTCTGTTTTTGGATAATGAGTTTAAAGATTTCAATTCTATATACCAAAATATAGATCACAGTCTTCAGAAAAAAAATGCAGATGAGGGATTCCCATATGCAGCGTTAGATGTGGCAAAAATGCTGGGGTTTCCTGAAAAAATCGTAGAAAATGCCAGAAAAAATATATCTTTTAAGTCAGGAGTGTAATTAATATGGAACAGAACAACGTTAATTCTAAGTCTCATCTTTCGAGAATTAAAAATAAAATTTTAGTTCTCAGCGGAAAAGGTGGCGTCGGAAAAAGTACGGTGGCTGTAAACTTAGCTGCGGCACTTGCTGAGGAAGGATACAATGTGGGTATTATGGATGTTGATATTCATGGACCCAATGTGGCAAAAATGCTCGGTGTGCAGGACAAACCACTTGAACTTAATGAAGATGACCTCGTTATTCCGATACAGGTATACCATAATCTAAAAGCTGTTTCTATAGCGAATTTTATCGCGCCTGATCAGCCGGTTATATGGAGAGGACCGTTGAAACAGAAAGCTATAGACCAGTTTTTAAATGGAGTTGCATGGGGAGATCTTGACTATCTTGTGATAGACTGTCCTCCCGGTACTGGTGATGAACCTTTAAGTGTAATTCAAATTGCGGGGAAAGTTGATGGAGCGGTATTGGTTACAACTCCTCAGGAAGTATCTCAAATGGATGCTAAAAGAGCAGGAGTATTCCTTAACGCAACTAATTCCAAGCTGTTGGGTGTTGTTGAAAACATGAGCTATTTTGTCTGTCCGAAATGTGGAGAGAGGTTGTACATGTATGGACAAGGCGGAGGAGAAAAACTGGCTGAAGAATTATCATCTGATTTGCTGGTGCAGATACCACAGGATCCCGAAATCGTAAAACTTGGAGATAGTGGTAAAACTATACCCACACATAAAAGAAATTCCATACTCGAAGATACTTTCAAAGATCTCGCTAAAGAAGTAATGGAAAGATTGGATAATAAGGAGTAATAATATGGCTGAATTATCGAAGAGTAAGGGAAACAACCTAAATTTCTGTTCACTGGTGTTTATTTCGCTTTACGGGATAATTAACAGTTTTGTCGGTTTGGTCGGAATGACCCTTTTCTTTTCGATAAAATATGCCTCTCAGGTTATAGGCTCCGAAGGGTTTCTAGGTTTGAAACTGACTGCTCCGGAGCCATTTCTGATTTCCATGGGTTTGCTTTTTATTTCGGGAATTATGCTCCATATATGTTCTTTGATTAATATTAAAGCCATGAGCTCCAGAATACTTTCGATTTTAACTTGCATTTTATATGTTTTCAATTTGTTTTATCAGATAGTTCAGATTAACAGGTATGGAATTTATTGGATAGGCAAGGCAATTTTTGAAGGGCAGTCACCTTCTCAGAACAGACTTTTTCAACTGGCGGCTTTTTCAGTATTGCTGCTTACGATGGCGGGAATAGTCATTTCCGTGATGATTTTCACGCAGAAAAAGAGTGATGGGAGGTAATTATAATAAGAAAAATTTTCATTTTAATTTTGATATTTATATTTTCTTTCATATGCTTTTCTCAGGAAGATTATTCACAGAATGAATTTCTTATGAATCTATCCTCTGAAGAGCTTGGGCGTTTCTATTTTTCCCGGGCAATAGAAGAGTGGGGGAAGTCAGATTATGATTCAGCCAGAATGTATATTGAAAAAACATTCGAGAATCCATTATATCCGGGTGATTTAGGCAAAATATGGTTTTTTCTCGCTAAACTCGATATCGAAACTGGAAATTCCAGAGAGGCAATAGAGAGTCTGAATAACGTTTTGCTGGTACAACCAAACAGTACGGAAATTCTTATACTTTTAAAAAGTTTGAAAGAGATAAGCAATATAGAAAAAGCTGAAAATGAAATTATCGGCCTTGATTATTTTAAAGAGATAAATGGCTATCTGAATAGCTATGAATTTTTTTACAATCCTGTCAGCACAGAAATTTACCGTGATGCTTTTTATATTCTTGACAGGGCGAATAAGTTCATATATGTTAACAGGAACAATGAAAACATCATTTTGCCACTTGAGATAGAATCACCTTCTTCACTCGTAATAGACAAAGTGGCCGGTATAGCATATATATCAGATATTTCGAGCGGTAATGTTTATTCAGTTGATCTTGAAACCGGTGAAATAATAAACACTTTTACAGGTTTTATAAAACCTTTCGTGAAATCTGTGGACAGACTTGGGAATTTATACGTCCTGGATCCACCTAACAATTTACTTAAGATTATGAGTTCCAGAGGATTGACCATTAAACACATATATTTAAGTTCCGGATACATACCTCATATAGTAAATGATGTAGACGTCAGTGGTGATATGCTGATATTACAGGATATGTCTTTGAAAGCTTTCCGGATGATACGAATTCCCTCTTATGAAGAGGAAGACCTCATTGACTTCAGAGAAAATCTTTTGCCTGTATGCGGCTGTATAGATGGTGACGGTAATCTGATAAACCTCTGGAATGACGGGACTCTTACTTATTATCCGTTGAGAGGGGAAAATCGTGAATTCTTCCTGATAGATACCACTAACATACTACTTTCGGGAATAAGTGATATGGACTATGCTCCACCATTGCTTTCATTTACGGATTTTGATGACCATGTTATAAAGAATTATGTGCTTATGAAAAAAAATCCGGATGGAATAACTATTATTGATGGATTGGAAGTTAATGAGGATATTCTGAGTATATATTTCAGAACCCTGCTGACTTCTGGAGAGATGCTGCAGATAATTACTCCTTTTCTTAATGTAATAGACAGCGGGGGCTATGTTCCTTTTGTTGAAGAAAACGTAATGCATCCATCTAATCTGATAGTAGTGGAAGATGGAAAAAAGTATTTCGAGGAAGAATTTAAAAATCTTAAAAAGAATAATTTCAACACCATTATCTGGAAATACGATGGATACGATATCATATACGAAGATCTTGCAACTGCCATGCTTGAAAAAAATGCCAGGGTTTTTGTTGTCAGTAATTTAAGCGTACCCTATAAAGTGCAGAAATTGGCAAGGATAACGGGTGGTATGGTTATTACTTCGGATATGTACACATACCTGCAATCCTATTATTCCGACATAAAACATATTTGGACTCCTAAACTGCATTACAGGTTATCGCTTCCTTTTGAGGGAATAAAATCTGTTACGGTGTCAACAAGAATAGCGGGTATGGATTATTCCGATTCGATATATTATGTTAAATATATGATACCAAGTGTAAAAGAGGATATAGGACTGACTGAAGAAAGTACAGCAACAAATACCACAGAAAGTGCAACAGTCATAAATGTGTTGAATTAAATGAGGTGCAGTTTTGGCAGAATATTCAGAATTGTTGTCTAAGGCAAATTTGTTTTTAAAAAGTGGAAATATTGATGATTCAATCGAAATATTTACCATGTTGATGGAACGTTACCCGGACAAACCGCTTATATTCTACAATATGGGTTTGGCCTTTATTGAGAAAGAAAATTTCGAACTGGCGGAAAAAGTATTCAATCACTGTCTGAATTTGGGATATAAAGATAAGAGAGTGTATCTGGGGTTGGGTTTCAGTTGTTTGAAAAGAGAAGAATTTGATATGGCGATTTCCAATTTTGACAAGTCTCTAGAGGAAGATGAAGACTTTCCGGAAGCTATCATAGGTAAAATATATTCTCTGGTAAAGTCTGGTAAAACAGGTAACACAAAAGAATTATTGAATAAATTGAAAAGTATAGGGGTATGGAATCAGGAGCTTGAATTAATATCCAAAACCCTTAAATTAATGTATCCGGCTTCAGGTTAATATAAAGAAATATACTATTATTATTATAAGGCCTATAATCATCAACACCAGCATTGAACTTAAAAAGAAATCGGAGAATGATGTTTTTCCGGTTTCTTCGAGTTTCTGTACAGATATAGTACGTTTCTTGTATTTATTCATAGCATCTGCGAGTGAAAGTGAATCTTCATCCGCTTCGTTTTTGATGTTACTGATCCTTTTTTTCATCTTTTCGGGGTCATACATCAGTCTGATACTCCGAAGTACAATGGATTTGGCCTGAAAAATTCTTCCTATCTGAATTTTTATCAGAACGAAATTTCTGGAAATTGCCGGTAATATTTCTTTCGAAATAATAATACCTTCAAGTGGAACCGTGTTTATGTTTTCTGCATCAAAATGAGTCGGGAATTCTTCAACGAGTAAGTTCTGCTGTTCTTCACTGGTAAAACCTAATATTGTGCAATAAATCGTATCACCAATATCAAAATCATCTATAGAAATTCCCTCGAGTGGATCTACCAGAGGGTAAACTTCTGGCATGGTTATCAAATCATTCCTCTGAGAAAGTGTCTGCGTAAAATCGTTGACATCGATTTCTGCAAGAAAACTCGTGGTAAGTTCCTCGTAAGTAGAAGTTTCGATTACCATATCAAGATCCAGAGAACTTGTCCAATTCTGAAAAAGATCACTTATTTCCATTTTAACTACATCTGGTTCATTTTCTTCGATGATTTTCGATATTCTTAAAGCTAAAGCTTCACGTCCGCCAACTTTCTTTATCTGCATATCAAGATATCGCATGAACTCAGAGGTCATCTCCGTAAAATCAGAAGACCTCATCATCAATTCCTGATAGAAATTATTCATGAATTCTTTAAAACCCGAAAGAGGCATGTTTAGATCAAGGCTTAATTGTCTTGAATACCTTCTTGGAAAACTTATAAATCTGTATTCTAACTTTTCATGAGATTTCCCGAAAAAATAACCCAGGAAAATTTCATCAGAAGCTTTACTTTCTGCTTTTATTTTAAGCGCAAAGAAATCGAAAAACATATATTTATCCCCTTATGAATATACTTTGACCACTTTCCACGATATTAGATTCGAAATCATTTTCCTGAACGTTTGAATGAATTACGCAGTTTTTTCCTACAACAGTATTATCAGGAATTGTTGCATTGTATCCGACAACACTGATGTCACTGTTATATACTCTGGGATCTTCAATGTTTTCCGCATATTCTCCCATTCCTATTTTTACATTTTTCCCAATATAAGAATTTTCAGCTATGATGGTGTTGTATATTTCCGCGCCTTCTTCTACGACGGTACCTGTTAAGAGTATGGAATTTTTAATTATCGCACCTTTTCCAATACGAACACCCTGAGATAAGATAGATTTTTCAGCCACACCTCTTATTTCGCAGCCTTCGCTTACCATACTGTTTATAACTACTGAATCATCACCAAAATATGCCGGGGGCATTTCAGGAGTACGGGTGAAGAATTTCCATGAATTGTTGTACAAATTTAATTGAGGAATTGACTGCACCAACTCAAGGTTTGTTTCCCAATATGATTTTATTGTTCCAACATCTCTCCAATAGCCTTCAAATTCATATGCAAATAATTTTTCATCATCTTCGACTATTCTCGGTATTATGTCTTTTCCAAAATCATGTGAGGATTTTTCGTTCTGAGCATCATCTATCAAAAGCTGCCTTAGATATTCCCAATTGAAAATATATATTCCGAGTGAAGCCAGAGTGCTCCTTGCATGTTTTGGTTTTTCCTGAAATTCGACAATTTTCCTTTCTAAATCGGTGACCATAATTCCGAAACGACAAGTTTCCTCTAATGGTACGTTCATACAGGCACAAGTAGCCTTTGCCCTTTTCGAGATGTGAAAATTGAGCATATCCATATAATCCATGGAATATATATGGTCTCCGGACAATATCAGCAGGTATTTTGGATTCATATTATCCACAAAATCCAGATTTTCATATATCGCATCCGCAGTTCCTCTGAACCATACATTTCCTTCTTCATATGTATATGGCTGTAAGACAGTCACACCTCCGCCTTTTCTGTCAAGGTCCCAAGGCCTGCCTATCCCAATATGTGCATTCAGCTTATGGGGTTTATACTGAGTCAGAACACCAACTTTGAAAATTCCGGAATTAACACAGTTGCTCAAAGTAAAATCTATGATTCTATATTTCCCACCGAAAGGAACAGCAGGTTTCGCGATGTTTTCAGTCAAAACACCCAATCTGGTACCCTGTCCACCGGCAAGAATCATTCCCATTACGTTAGATTTCATCAAATCACCTCTGAATATTTTTAATGTCTGGGAATATTAAATAACGCTTCCCTTCTCAAAAACAAGCAAATCTTCTTTTCGGCCGATCAATCTCTTTTCAGTCCTGACACAACATTCCTTGTCGAGTATGGAATATTTTACCTGAGCGCCTTCTTCAACAACGGTATCCTGCATCAGAATAGAATTCTCAACCAGTGCACCTGCTTTTACCTGTACCCCTCTGGATATTATGGAATTCACAACTCTGCCGGCAACTATACACCCATCTGAGATGATGGAGTTTTTAATCGATGAAGTGCCGGTACATTTTGGGGGAGGTAAGTCCTTGAGTTTTGTGTGTATCATGGCCTTATTGGAATAAAACAAAGATTTTCTGACATCTTTGTTTAACAAGTCCATGTTTATCTTAAAATATTCATTGATACCTTTTTTTACATTTCGCCAGTATCCATCAAATTCATAAGCATAAAATCTCAATCTTTTTATATTTGGTATCAGAACATCCAACAGGATATCAAATCCTTCGGATTGTGGGATAGTATTATAAAGCAAATCCATCAGAAGATGTTTATTTATAAAATAAATACCAAGAAAAGCATTGTTGTTCTTCGGATCCGAAGGCTTTTCCTCAAAAGAGAGTACCCTACCGTCTTCGGCAGTTTCGATTATTCCGTAATCATTATGACCATAACTTTCATCTAGTTTCTTATACACGAAAGTAACATCCGCACCTCTTGAAAAATGGAAGTTAAACAAGTCTGAATAGTTGAAATTGTATATATGATCACCAGACCCTATAAGAACGTAATCCTCATCGCTTCTTCTTAAAAAAGTCATATTCTGATGTACGGCATCTCCTGTTCCTCTGTACCATAAAGCGTTGTTTAAATCCATGTATGGCTGTAAAAGTATAAGACCACCATTCTTTCTGTCGAGATCCCATTCCTTTCCCGAACCAAGATGGTCTATCAGACTTCTGGGGCTATATTGAGTTAATACACCAATTCTGTTTATTCCTGAAGCAACCATATTGGAAAGTGTGAAGTCAATTGCCCTGTACTTTCCTGCCATGGGTAATGCTGCACTGGCTCTCTTTGTCGTTAGAAGTCCAAGATTTGTACCTCTGCCACCTGCGAAAATCATTCCTAGAACCTTCATCTAAAAGCCTCCTTTACAATACAAGAGTAATCATATAACCCATGTCATGATCTTTATGATTATACCATCATTTTGAGGAATATATCCACGATGTACGGATCAAATTGGGTTCCCGCTCCATTTTTAATTTCTTTCAACGCATCTTTTGAATCTATTCCTTTTCTGTATGAACGATTACTCGTCATTGCATCATAAGCATCTGCAACAGCTATTATTCTCGATACAAGAGGTATGTTTTCATACTTCAGCTTATCAGGATAGCCTTCACCATCCCATCTTTCATGGTGATTTCTTACGTATACCGATATGTCTTCGAGATCTTCCGATTTTTGAAGTACACTATAACCCCATATTGGATGCATTTTTATTACATCGAATTCATTGCTCGTTAATTTTCCGGGTTTGTTTAGTATATTTGTCGGGATAAGCAACTTTCCTATATCGTGAACTAGTCCGGCCCAATAAACTTCTTCAAGAGTAGTTTCATCCAAATTCATATCGTATGCAATATTTTTTGCGAGTTCTGCGACATTTTCGGAATGTCCCTTTGTATAACTGTCATATATTTCCAGCATTGAAATCATTGAAAGAATGAGATTTTTCTGTACTTTTCCTTTAAACGTCAGGTTTTTCCGTACTGCATAAAATGCCGATATGATATTTGAAATACCTTCAATTAAACTTATGGAATCTTTTGAAAAATTCCCGTTTTTTTCATTTGAAATATCGAGAGAAATATTTCCTATATGGTTGTTTCCTATTCGCAATTTAGAAATTAATGACTGTTTTATGGGTTTGCTTGCTTTTTTTAAACCGATAAATACCGGGTATGGCATTGTTTTTTTATTTTTATCGAGAACTTTATCGACTATCAAAGTGTTTTTTTCAGAGTTTGAAATGTATTCCTTTTTTAAATTTATCTTTTTGAGTTTGTCTATATCGTGACCCACTGTCTCTACATATCTGATTTTATCCCCTTCTATCAGGGAAATGCTTCCACAATCTGCTTCGGGAAACAGCTTTAGCGAAAAATTAAGCAAGTCTGAAAGATACTTTTCATTATTTTCTGTAGCTGATTTTATTAATTTAGATGATAAGTCAACCATTTCACTGAAATTTGATGCAAGTTCTTTATTTGGATTTTTATCGTCTCTTTTTTCTGAATTTTTAAATCTGTGAAAATACATGAAAATGAACAGCATAGATATTCCGGTAAAAATTATAAGTAGAGTGGTCATAACTTTGTAAAGAGCGTTTATCCCTGCCATTCTCAATTTGTATATATCTTTTATTTCATAATTGTCGGAAAATGAAACCAGAAAGAATTCCTTTTCTGAGGGAAAGATAGAATAATCAGGGTAAAAAGGTGTTTTTTCTTTTTGCTGTATGAGGATTTCTTCACGTATATTATCTGTTTTTGATAAACTAATAGGTTTGATATTATTAAACTGTCTCTGGAAATACTCATAGGAATTCGAAATTTCCATATATTTTCCAATTGCGTTTGAAAGATAATTTTTGTTTATATCCGAAACCGATGTCCTTAAGAAGACAAAGCTGAAGATGAACAAAAAAAACACGGCGATATTTAAAAATATCGCCTTTACAATCCATTTCTGTATTTTCATTTTTTTTCTGGTATTGCTTTTATAAATTTTAATTCCGCGTATGAAGGTATTCCTCTTATAAAATGATTGGGGGCTTCACCGTCTATCAGCGGTGAGGCATATCTTAAGAATCCGTCATTTATGTTAAACCCATCATCGCTTATGAATTCTCGAGGCAGGTATTTGGTATGTGCTGCAATACCTTCCAAATCCTGAGGTTCATAATGCTTAAGGTATGGTACATCCATGTCTCTGGAAATTCCTACCATTGCTCCACTTATTGCCTTATCTGCCGCATAGTGTACTGCAGTGGCTCCAACTTCAATTGCCTCTTTCCAGTCGATAAAACTTGAAATATGCCTGGACGATCTCTGAAGATAATCCGGAAGTCCGGTATGGGTCTTAATTTTTAATTCCCTGGTTATGAGTTCTTCGAGGTAATTCGATATCTTACCGAGTTGCACATTACCGAAACTATCCTGGAAAAGTGAAGCAGAGATGTAATTTCCATCAGAATCTTTCAGCGCTTCCGAAGCAATTATGGAACAATATCCCTTTCTGTTTAGCTCACTTTCGAGTTTTGCCAGAAAGGTGTCTTTACAGAAAGGTATTTCGGGGAACAGTATAATTCCAGGCCCGGTTTCACCGTTCAAAGAAGCAAGTCCTCCCGAGGCAGCAAGCCACCCTGCATGCCTTCCCATTGACTCCATTATAAAAACCTTTGTGGAGGAGGATGACATCGATTTTACATCACGTGTTGCTTCAAGTAATGCAGTGGCAGTGAATTTGGCGGCAGAACCAAATCCCGGGCAATGATCCGTGAATTCCAAATCATTATCTACGGTTTTCGGTATACCTATAGCTTTTAAAGGATATCCGATTTTATCTGCGTATTTTGCGATTTTATAAATTGTATCCATTGAATCATTTCCGCCATTGTAAAAGAAAAAACCTATATCGTATTCATCGAATACTTTAAACACTTTTTCGAGTTTTTCCTCGCTGTCAATTTTCAGCCTGCAAGATCCGAAAATAGCACCAGGCGTAAACGGTATTTTTTCAATTTGCATGGGTGATTCGAGTTTCATATCTACGAGATTGTCGTTGAGTATTCCCTCGATTCCATTTACGGAAGCAAATACACGGTTAACTGCCGTATGGTTAAGGCATGCCTGTATCGTTCCATATGCCGAAGCGTTAATTACTGAGGTAACACCTCCGGATTGACCATATACTGCGTTATTTTTCATCTGACTCTCCTCATAACCGAAAAAGAAATTAGTCTATGTTTTTTAATATATTAGCAGAATCAATTCCATACAAAGAGAATAACGAATTTTTGTCACTGGATACTGCGTATTCGGCGATACCTAATTTAATTATTTTTTTAATGGGGATACCGTTTTCGAGTATAGCTGAACTCAATTGTGCTCCAAGCCCTGTGTTTACATTGTGATCTTCAACGGTTATTACTTTTTTATCTTTTAATTTTAACTCCAGGAATTCTGAATTGTTTTTTAATTCCAATGGACATGATACGTTTAAAAGCCCGACTTTCCTGTTGGTTTTTAAAGCTTCGTCAGTTGCTTTTAAAGCCTGTTCTGTTGTTGCACCCATGGAAACTATAACGGTATCCGCTTCATCGCAATTTCTCAATTCATCTATTTTACCGTAAATAAATTCGTAATTTTCATCGAAGAATACTGTTCCGTCTGTTTTGGTCAAAGGAGACAACTTGCTTCTTCCCATTGCAATCAGATAATTTCCGAATACTGAAGCGGAAAACCTGGTAGCTTTATCAGTCTGATTTGGATCGGCAGGAACAATGGTCTTAAAATTATAGAAGTTTGCCATTGCGCCAACATAATCTATACAATGATGAGTTTTTCCATCTTCACCTGTATCTGTTCCAACATGGGTAGTTACAAGTTTCAAATTAGTATGGTTTATATCATTCAGTCTCTGCTGATTATACGTCTCGTCAATACCGAACATTCCGAAATCACCGAAGAAAGTAACCGTGTTACATACGGACATAGCTCCCGACATAGCCGCAGCATTATGTTCGGCAACACCCAGCTGTACGAAGTTCTCGGGGCAGGCATTTGCGAATCCGTCAGTTTTAACTGACGATTTTAAATCACAGTCCACTACAATAACAGGTGTTGAGGAATCGGGATTTGTTATTCCGAGATCCTTTATTGCATTTCCCAAAGCGCTTCTGTTATCCACTTTTTTATCAACATCGTATATTATAGGTTTACCGGTATCTATTTCTGGTTTAAATTCCAGGTATATTTTCTCATGCTTCTTGCCTGCATATTTCTTTCTCATTTCGGCGTATTTTTCCATATCATTTTCGAGTTTTAATTCTTTAAGGGCTTTTTCCAACTGTTCAGGTTTAAGAGGGCTACCATGGAAAGATACTTCATTAACCATGAAAGATACACCATGTCCCATCTGGGTATTACAGAGTATCATTGTGGGAGTGAGTTTATCTTCTTTTGCCATATCTAAAGCGTTATTTATCTGTTCAATATCATGACCATCTATTTCGTATACATTCCAGCCATCTGCAAGGTATTCGTCTTTTATATTAACCGGCATAACATCGCTGGCTCTACCACTTATCTGGGCATTGTTGTAATCAATCAAAACTGTTAGATTTGACAGAGAATATTTTCTGGCAGTTCTTCTTGCTTCTGCAACCTGTCCTTTTGCCTGTTCCGCATCACCCATTAGCACGTATGTATGATAGGATTTCCCCATCAGTTTTGCGGCAAGTGCAAACCCCACACCTGTGGAAAGACCCTGACCGAGATTTCCAGTTGTCCATTCAACGCCTGGAATACCTCTAGTGACATGTCCTTCAAAAATACTTCCACTAATTCTGAAACCGGAAATGGCTTCGTCTATATCAAAAAATCCCATTCTTCCTAAAACTGAATATACCCCGGCAGATGTATGGCCATGACTTATAACTGTTCTGTCACGATTTTCATCCCAGGGGTTTTTTGGGTCCAGGTTAGCGTAATTTAAAACTGCGACAAACATTTCCATCGAGGAAAGTGGACCGCCGGGATGTCCTGAATTAGCCAAAGAAGTCATTTTTAAAACATCACCACGGCAAATTCTCGCCATATCGTTTAAACTGTTAATTCTTTTCATTTTTCTCCTCCCGTTTGTATTCATTTTCGAGCATATTATATCATCATAAAATGGGTATCGAATTATAATTATAATCCTTATTTTATTTTTGGGTTAATAATTTAATAACTCTCCGTTTAATCACTTTATTGATTTTTAAAAGCTTTATGATAAAATCAATCCGTTTAAATAATAAACAGAGGTGAGCTTATGGATATTTACATATTGATGCTGATACCGGTTTTCTTCTTCATGATTACAGGTATTAATAAGATGTTGAAAGGTGTTAAAAATTACGCACTTGGTGATTTTGTAATAGCTTTGGGTTTTCTGATACAGATGATATACAAAGAATCAATCATAGGTTTTGTCGTTGCGGGTATCGGAATAGCAATAGATCTTATCACATTCATATACGTTATCAAGAAAAATAAAAACAAATAGATTTATAGAATGGGGAGTTAAATATGTTACCTGAAATACCTGCTTATGTGGAATTGTATGAAAACGGGGAGTTTAAAAATAAAGTCGAATATTTTAAAGAGAAGTTATCTTCATGTGATCTCTGCCCTAGGAACTGCAATATAAACCGGCATACCGATACTGGTATCTGTCTTCAGGGTGATAAACCAAGACTTACAAATGCGGTTGTACATACTGGAGAAGAACCTCCGCTTATAGAAAAAAGTGGTGCCGGGGCAGTGTTTCTTTCGGGATGTCCCATGAAATGCGTTTACTGTCAGAACTTTGCTTTCAGCCAGCTGAATAACGGCAGAGAAGTATCGGTAGACGAGTTATCGGAAATATTTTTAGAATTACAGGATAAAGGAGTCTCAAATCTGGATCTTGTTACTCCTACACCTCATATACCATTCTGGTTAGAGGCTGTATATAATGCAATACCAAAAGGATTCAGATTACCTATCGTATACAATACCAGTAGTTACGAACGTGTTGAAATTCTCAGGAGTCTGGAAGGAATCATAGACGTATATCTTGCCGATATCAGATATACCGAAAACGTGAATGGAAAGAAATACTCCAAAGTCGATAATTATTGGGATTATGCCAGAAAAGCGATAATAGAAATGCATAGGCAAGTGGGATCCTCGCGTCTTATAATAAGGCATCTTGTTATGCCAAACGGTGTTTCGGGAACCGAAAAAGCACTTGAATTCATTGCAGAGGATTTATCCACCAGAGTCAATGTTTCTCTTATGTCGCAATACTTTCCGGTTTTCAATGCAAAAAAATTCCCGGAAATAAACAGCAGACTGAATGAATCCGAATACGAAAAGGCAGTTTCCATGCTGGAATACTATGGGCTGTATGAAGGTTGGACCCAGGAATTCAGATAAAAATGGTATAATAGCTAAGATTTTTTTTGTGTTTGTCTAATATAATTGGAAGGAATAAAATTTAGACTTACGGAAAAGAGATTCAGAATCGAATTTAAGAATGTGATTTTAAAGAATTAGTAAAAGGAGACAGAGTATGGCGCTTTTTCTTGTTGTCGATGATGAACAGCATATCAGAAATCTCATTAAACAATATATCGGTGAAATGGGACATGAATCTGATGTTGCAGCTAACGGTGAAGAAGCTCTTAAAATGATATTTGAGAAAAAATATACCGGTATGTTTACCGATGTCCGTATGCCAGGTTTGGATGGTATAACTTTGTTGAATGCAATAAGGGAAGAACAGTTTAAATTACCGACTGTCGTTGTTTCGGCATATGCAAACGTCGAACTTGTGACTGAAGCTTTTAAACTCGGAATACTGGATTTTATAACAAAACCGTTTTCACCAAATGAGATTAAAGCTGCTGTTACAGAAATACTTAAACAAACTCTTGATATAAAGGAATCTTCTCAATATATAAGGGGAATGATTGAACAAAAAGCTTTTTCCCAGGCGAGAGATTATATATGCAAGCTTTTTTCGGTTTATCCTGATTCGCCCATACCGCATTTTTTATATGCGTACATGAAGGAAATAATGGGGAATAAGGATGAAGCCGTCAAACATTACAAAGCTTCTGTTGCGCTTGATGGAGGATACGACCCCTCCAAAAACAGGTTGAGCAATCTGGAAGCTGGTATTGAGGGGTAAGATGAAAAAAAGAAAAAGTCTTTATATTCTAATAGTAGGATGTGGCAGGCTTGGTTCTCTGTCTGCCGGTATTCTTTCGAATCAGGGTCATAGTGTTGTTGTACTCGATACGGATGAAAGAAACTTTGAATCATTGCCACCTGAATTTACAGGTTTCAGAATAATGGGTGATTCTACTGAGATAGAAGTACTGAAAGAAGCCAAGATTTCCAAAGCGGATCTTGTATTGGCTTTTACAGATGATGATAATACGAATTACATGGTTTCACAGGTGGCAAAGGAAGTTTTTAAAGTCAAACATGTAATTGCCAGAGTTTATGATCCATCTAATCTTAAGTTGTTTCATCAGTTCAACATTAAAACAATAACGCCCATGCTCCTTGCCCTCGAATCTTTGGTAGGTACTTTTGAATCTATAATGGAGGAAGAGGAATGAAGATAATTCTGGCAGGCGGAAGAAGAATAACCTATTATCTTGCAAAAACGTTGCTTTCCAAGGGTATGAATATCGTAATAATAAATGATGATAAGGCTTACTGTGAAGAACTGGCAGGTGAATTGAAAGCACTTGTAATCAACGGTGATGCCAGTATTCTGGATACTTTGGACAAAGCGGAAATATTTCCGAATGACACGGTAGTTGTACTTACTCCGAAAGATCAGGATAACCTTATAATTTCACAGTTAAGCCAGAAAGTCCTGGGAGTCAGTAAAGTTTTCACACTTGTGAATGATCCTGAAAATGTTGAGATTTTTAAAAAGCTTGGTTTGAACAACGTTATAAGCATGACTGAAATATTATCGGGGATAATAGAACAGAGAGTGTCTACACATCAGATTTCAAATATAATGTCTTTCGAAGAGGGGAAAGTACTAGTTTTACAGCTTGAAATACGGGAAGACTCACCTTCAATAAACATTGCGCTTAAGGATCTCGGACTCCCGAGAGGTGCGATAGTCGGTACTATAACCAGAGAGGACAAACTGATAGTACCGTATGGTGACACTCCGCTGCAGGAGAATGACAGACTTCTTGTAATGTGCCTTCCTTCAGTTCAGTCTGAAACAATAAGAAAACTCACCGGACGTGAATAATAATGAATTATCAGGAAACTATAAAGATAAAATACAGAACCATTTTGAGAAATCTTGGATGGATGTTGATATGTTTCAGCGGAATACTTTTACTTCCCGTTTTTTTCTGTATCTTCTATCCTGAAGAACTGCCAAACAGCCTCTATTTTATAGAAAGTGCCGCTTTGTCATTCATAGTTGGATATACATTATGGTATTTCTTCAACAATAAAAAAACCAAGAATATTCAGATAACTATACATGAAGGTGCAATAATAGTATTTTTTGCATGGTTAGGAGCGGTTTTTTTCTCTGCACTGCCTTTTGTTTTTTCCGGGCAGTTAAACCTAACCCAGGCCATTTTTGAGAGTACCAGTGGTTGGACTACCACTGGTCTTTCTTTGGTTGATGTTTCGAAAACATCGAAGCTGATGCTTGTATGGAGAAGTCTTACACAATTCTTCGGAGGTGCGGGATTCGCCATTATAATGATTTCCTCGATCGGTGGAGGTGTCAGTCAGGGCATATACCTTGCCGAAGGAAGAATGGACAACTTGCTTCCTAACATTAAAAAATCCACTAAAGCAATTTTAATTATTTATTTTTCCTATGCGGTTGCCGGAATGATTGCTTATTGGATTGCCGGTATGTCAATTTTTGATTCTTTCAATCATTCACTTACTGCACTTGCAACGGGAGGGTTTTCAACAAAGGTCAACAGTATTGGTGAATTTAACAGTGTCTCAATAGAAATTATTACAATAGTTCTTATGACTTTAGGAACCACCGGTTTTGGGGTACATTATCTGATCTGGGAAAGGAACTTCAAACAGTTGAAGAAGAATGTGGAGCCATGGACGTATCTTGTAATTCTGATAATTTTCATACCCATTATAGTATTTGCAATAGTCGGTACGTTTTATGGTTCGGTTACAGAAGCCGTCAGGCATGGAGTTTTCCAGGCAGTTTCTGCGCTTACAGGTACCGGATTTTCATCTACTGATTTGACTATATGGAATCAATTCCCTCTGTTTATGCTCACTTTGCTTATGATATTCGGAGGAATGATGGATTCGACCTCAGGTGGTTTAAAACTGTTCAGAATTTACGTGATTTTTAAATCCATAATGATAGAAATTCAGAAATTCTTTTTACCTAAGGGCACAGTTAAACAATATGTTGCCTGGAAAGGTAATTCTATGTATAAAATAGATGATACCCTGTTGAAAAATGTGCTGATATTTACGACATTGTATTTTCTGAATTATGCCATAGGCGTTTCCATTATGGTTGGGTACGGAAATGATTTGATGACTTCTTCATTCGAATATGCTTCTGCTTTGTCAACGGTAGGACTTTCGATGGGTATCACCGTACCGGATGCTCCTTCTGCGATTATCTGGTCGGAGACAATCGGTATGTTCCTTGGAAGACTTGAATTTATAGTCGTACTGTATGCTGTGGCAAAAATAATAAGGGATTTTAAACAGTATCATTCCAGCAAATGTTAAAATAATGGTATAATTATATTATAAAAATATGTTTCGGAGGTTTTGTATGATAAGCACCGAACATTTTGTTTATGTAAAAAATGAAGTAGAAAGTCAAATCAAAAAATACTATTCAGACAGAGATGATAAAGCTCTCCTGAATAAAATAATTTCTTCAGGGAATAAGAGAGTTTTTTTGCCCCTTTATCAGCAATTGAGAGAGATAGGTGAAAAAGGGGATAAGGGAGGCTATACGGAATATAAGAAGTATCTGGAGAGAGCCCTGGATAGAGGCAGTGTTGAAAACCTGAATGAAAATAATTATTCCAGAAACCCTTCGAGATACGAGTATGATTTTTTAAAACCCGGCACCAGGATTTATGACGAGTTCAACCGGATTTTTACAGATGATGGTGTTAAGAAGAATATCAGAGAGAAAATTGATAAAAGAAGTTCAGACAATTCTTATTTCAACTATATACCCGGCACTGGCCCGACAGGGGAGTTATTATACATTAAAGGCAGAACTATGTTACATCAGAGAAGAAGTTCCCTTGAAAGTCTGAACGGGATTATACTTAACAGATATGTGTAACGGAGAAGAATATGAAATATGAAAAGCTGGTAGACGAAGAAAATTATTACAGAAGAGTTGATAAGTTCCTGAGAAAAAATTTTTCGGATATAAAATTATCCTCTATATATTCGCTTATAAGGAAAGGGGATATAAAAGTTAACGGAAAAAAGATAAAAACTCCCGATCATGAACTTTTTATAGATGATAAGGTCACGGTATTTATAGTCAGTAAAGAAAAGAAAGATGCTATTTCAAGAAACTTCGAGGGGAAAAGAAAATTGACTCCCACCGAAATGGATATTGAAGTAATTTATGAAAATGATAATTTTATGGCAATAAATAAAAAAACGGGAGTATCTATTCATCCTGGAAAAGGGGAGCGGAATAGGGCAACGTTAATAGAAGGCCTTATGTATTATGGTGAAAAAAAAGGTTTTGAGCCATTTCTGGTTCACAGGCTTGACAGAAATACATCTGGTGTTCTGATTGTTGCCAAAAACAGAAATTATTCCAGGATTCTGTCAGAGATTATTTCGGGCAGGAACATAAAAAAAGAGTATATTTGTATGGTATTTGGAAAAATTGAAAAAAACAGAGTTATAGACATTCCACTGGATGAAAAAAATGCCCGTACAGTTATCGAGAAAGTAGATGTCTTTGGGTATATGGAATATGAGTTTTCATTATGCGGTGTTTATATAAGCACCGGCAGGAAACATCAGATACGAAGGCATCTTAACCTGGTAGAACATCCAATTCTCGGTGACGAGAGATATGGTATGAGAGAATTGAACAGAATACTCAGTAGAAATGGCCTGAAACGGCCTTTTTTACATTGCAGCAGAATGTCTTTTTATGATGAAAAAGCGAATGAGAATATAGTAATATCTGCTCCGATGGCGGAAGATCTTAGGAGTTTTGTTGAAAAAACAAAAAAACCAGTTGGAGGTTGGTATGGAAAAGAAATTGTTTCTGAAAAATATTGAAGAAATGTTTGAATCACTTGAAAAGGGAAGGGCAATATTAGCTACAGTTGACGATGAAACCGGACCTACAGGAATGACCATAGCATGGGGATTTTTCGGAAACATGTGGAATGAATATACGTTTATATGTGCTGTACGACCCAACAGGTATACATATAGAGGAATAAAGACCACCGGTAAATTTACGGTTAATTTCTTCGATGAGAATCATTCTCAGGCATTGGCATATTTTGGTACCGTTTCAGGTTATGATGAAAATAAGTTCGAAAAGGGATATATTACTGCGGAAAAGGAAAACGATGGATTTACAGCGGCGATTAAGGAAGCCAGAATGGTAATCGAATGTGAAGTTGTTACCGCTAATCAGATAGAACCCTTTATACTTAAAAATGAGTATACGCAGCAGCATTATAAAAATGACAATGGTTTTCACACTATGATATATGGGAAAGTCATTAATATAGCAGTCAGATGAATATGTTTTTTTCCAATTCAATTAAAGCCGAGATTTTGCCGCTTAAAAATGGGAAGGATATTCTCATTAGAGAAGCAAAGCCCAGCGACGCAGAAGAAATTATAGAGTATATGTTAGCGAATCAAAATAAGTTCGAGTTTATGTTAAGGACTTTAGATGAGGTAAATACGGATGTGGAATATCAGCGCAGTATTATAAAGGCGCATTTAATCAGAAAAAATTCTATTATGCTGATTGCAATGTATGAAGGTAAAATAGCGGGGATGCTGGATTTTATAGGGGGTTCCTGGAAAAGACTTCATCATTCGGGAGAATTCGGGGTATCCGTAGATGCTGATTTGCAGGGAATTGGTATAGGAAAGTCCCTGTTGAATGTATTTTTAAAATGGGTTAAAAACAACGAGATTATAGAACGTGTAACGCTTTTTGTAATGAATGATAATAAGATAGCCATTGATCTTTACAGAAAATTGGGTTTTGAAATCGAAGGTACCAAGAAAAATGCGGTAAAATATGGAGATAATGAGTATCAGGATCTTATAATGATGGCGAAATTATTCAGAGGTGAGAAATAATTTATTATGGATAGAAGAATCGGAATTGTAGTCAGGTTTCATTCGAATATGCTAGATGTTCAGGATGAAAAAACAGGTGTCAGGTATACCTGTACTTTACGTGGGAAATTTAAGATGCAGAAGATTAGGCCGGTAGTTGGTGATATAGTTGAGTATATAGCTTTTAACGATTCGAAAGGAAGAATAGAAAACATACTTCCGCGTAAAAATCGTCTTAAACGTCCTGGCGTTGCCAATATTGACCAGGTTATTTTGGTTGGAACCGTAAAGCATCCTGATTTTTCATATCTGATTTATGATAAGTTTCTGGTACTGGCTGAAAAAGAAGAAGTTGAGATCATTTTTGTTTTTAACAAATGCGATCTTATTTCAGAAGAAGAACTGAGTTTCATGAAACCGTATCTTGAATTTCTCGAAAACCACTATACAGTTCTTTTTACCAGTGCTAAAACAGGTAAAGGCATAGATGACCTTAAAAGAATTATGAACGGTAGAATTTCCACTATGGCAGGTATGTCGGGTGTAGGTAAAAGCACTCTTTTAAATGCCATAGATCCACAATTGAAATTGAAAGAAGGGAATTTATCCGTCCAGCTTGAAAGAGGAAAACATACCACTACCTATTCGGAACTGCTTTCCGTTGAGGGCAGTGGATTGGTGGCAGATACACCGGGTTTTTCATTTTTAAGTGTGGAAAAGATAAAACCCGACGAATTGAAATTTTATTTCCCGGATTTCATCGGAAAATCTCATGAGTGTTATTTTAAAAACTGTATGCACCTTGACGAACCCGATTGTGCTGTTTTAAATTCTGTGGAAGGAGGAGAAATATTAGAATCGAGATATTTTAATTACCTTTCCATGCTCTGTGAAATAGACAACGAATATGACAAATTCTTACAGCTAATGAAGAATAGAGTTTAGCGACTGAAGGGAGTGTGTTTTTATGAGAAAAACATTCAAATGGATTTTGCTTTCAATTATAGTAATTGCAGTTATATTTTCGTTGATTGGGGCGACATGTACAATAAATCCCGGGCCCGTTCCAACAGGACCTTATTGGTTTACATTTACAAATAACACCGCAAATACCGTTCAGGTGTGGTTAGATGGTATATTACAGGTTAATTTAGCCGGAGGAGGCAATAGTTGGACACAGCTTCTTGCGGTTGGCAAAAGAATTAATTTGAATTATTGGCTTGGAGTTAATATACTGTTTCCTGCTACTCCCGGTAATGCCGGAGGGTTGAATTATTTTATTAATAATACTGATGGAAATATTACCTTCACACTTGGTGGTGGAGGATGGACAGTATCTGAGAGGTGAAATATATGAGAAAAATCTTACTTTTTTTCTTTTTAGTATTTATAATTTCTATAAACGTTTTTGCACTTAGATTAGGAGTTCAATCACAATCCTGGGGAGGATTCATACAGGGAGCTTATTACACAGGAGTAATTGTAAATCAGACTGCACCAGGATATCCTGCATATGGACTTTTGCAGTCAGGTGATATTATAACGGAAGGTATAATTGTTCCTAATTCCCAGATGTGGAATAATCCCGGTAATCCGAATCAGGGAGCTTTAATAAGTTTAAATCCTTATGCAACACTTGGATCTCAGCTCTATCTTTTCAATCAATACATATTTCCTCCTTCATATGCCGGTTTTTCTAACTGGAATGTATTCAACAGTTTTATAAATAGCGCCCCATACAGTTCAAATGTCATAATGAGGGTATTCAGACAGCAATGGAACACCTGGACACTTGTTTCCATAGTACTTGATTCTGCAGGTAACTGGAATGTGTGGCAGATTCCTCAGCAGCCACAGGTTCAGGTACAGCCCGGTCAACCTCAGATTCAGGTAAGCCCAGGTTTTCAGTTTCAGATATGGATTCAATTCTGAAAAAACGGCTCGAAAGAGCCGTTTTTATTTAATTCAATAAGAGGTGATGATTTTGAAAAAAAGCATTATAAACACAGTTTTCACCGTTTGTCTTATTTTCATTATTATGATGTTCCTGGGTGCCACATGTACGATAAATCCAGGACCAATAGTGGTTACCTATACGATTCATATTCAGAATTTCTCCAATGTTGATATTGTAGTAATAATTAACAATGGAATTCCATTGCAGATTCCGGATAACAACGATGTTATATTTACAAATCTTGCATTGAATACAACAATCAGAATAGAGACCCTGGGTGGAATACCCGCTGTATTTGATACGCTTTCTTTAGGTAATGGTCTCATACTTCCTGATGTGAACACATATTATGTCAATGCTCTCGATGGTTCGATAACAGGAAACGAATTCATGACTGTTCAGGTAGGTGGTACAGTTTCAAAAACTGCGATTCTTTCAGAATCAAAATAAAAATAACAATTACATATTGACTCATTTTTTTATACTATATCAAGATTAGTGTATAATAATGATAATATTAATGCCATTAATAATCCATTTTAACATTACAGGGAGGTAGCGTGATGAAAAAGACCCTTTTATTTTTGCTGATTGCTGGTATATTACTTTCTTTAATATCCATGACTGCCTGTTCATATGGCAGCAGTATCATTACTTATACACTCAGGATATTCAACCGTACCGATTTGCTTCCTTCAGGGGGGATAACCGTTTACGTGTTTAAGTCGGTCAATGGTGAAAACACTTTACTTGGCCAGATATCGTTTACCACATCATCAAATCCGAATTTCAGTGATTTTCACAGTTTAAAAACAGGTGATACTATAAAAGTTTCCAGCACTGATAATACGGATTTATCAGGAGAAATTGCGAGTAAAATAGTTACAATGAACGAAGACTGGTTTATTGGGTATTAGAAAAAATAAATTTAATGTTATAATTAAAAAGGCTGACTCCGAATTTCGATTTTTTCGAATTTCGGAGTTATCTTTATAATTTTATTTCAAAAGGGTGGGTATATTTGAAGGTAAAATTCATAATGGTATTGATATTGATCGCTGGTTTTACGACCTTTTTTTCTACTTCGGTTTTTTTACTTGATCAGGAACTTCCTACTGAAAGGTTCAGAATATTGGGGGATAAACTCTACATTTATGCGGTAAATTTTCTGGAAACAATTGATGCTGATTTTTCCTGGAACAATTCATCTAAATCAATAGATATTCAAATAAAGGGAAACAGTGTCAGATTTTTTAACAACTCGTCGAATGTCGAAATCAATGGTAAAAACGTTTCAATATCGACACCGCCCACTATTATAAACGGACGTTTTTTTCTTCCTCTTATAGATAGTTGTAAGATATTTGGGCTCAGAATGGTTACAGATGGTGAAAACTACAAAGTGTATAAAGATGGTGCTGATTTACAGACATATTTCTGGATTCCCGACGGGCTAGCTCTTAATTTTGACAAAGCTGTTTCTTTTGTCATAAAAAAACACAGTAATGGATTATTTATCATGGATATTATCGGCACGGAATTGGAGAATACCGTTGAAAGTTACAGGTTCGGGAACATTAAAAAGTTCAAAATTCAGAACAGTAATGAAGATACCATGAGTAATTTTATACGTTTGACTCTGGAGTTAAAGGAAGACATCAAGGTTAAAACTGAACTTCAGAATAACACTATCTGGCTCAGAGCTGTTAAGGAAGACCCTGTGAATACTCAGGAAAAAAAGGGTTTGAAAACCGTGGTAATTGATCCTGGGCATGGTGGATTTGATCCCGGGGCTATTGGAGTAACCGGAGTGCAGGAAAAAATCCTTGCTTTAAAGGTTTCCATGTATTTAAAGGATAAGCTGGTTGAAAAAGGTTATAAAGTATTTCTGACAAGAGAAGATGATAGTTATATAGAACTTCAGGAAAGGTGTATTTTTGCGAACAAAAAAAAGGGAGACATTTTTATCAGTATACATATGAATTCATTTGTGGATGATCCCTCAGTGACAGGTGCTGAAGTATTCTATTATAAATGGTCGGAAGAATCATATAAAGGAAGATTGCAGAGGATTTACGGTGCTTTGTCACAGGACAATATATCGAATTATGTCTCGAAGAAGCTGGGTTATGTTAATTACAGCGAAATACTTGCCCGGGAAATAGGAAAATCAATAAAAGAAAATGGAGTGAAACTCAGGAAAATAATTCCGGAGGATTACGCAGTGGTTGCGTATACTGAAATGCCGGCAGTACTGGTTGAATGTGGTTATATTTCCAATAAAGAATTTGAAAATACCATAAAAAAAGAATCTGAACTTGAAAATTATGCAAATTATATATTTGAAGGTATAGAAAATTATTTTAATCTCATAAAAAAAGAAGATTGATTTTCATCAATCTTCTTTTTACTTTATTTATAGATGTTATATAATATTTAATTCTTTTCCCACTTCTTCAAATGCTTTAATTCCGTAATCCAAGTCTTCCTGGCTGTGGGAAGCACTCATCATTACCCTTATCCTGGCTTTTCCTCTTGGAACTGTCGGGAATCCGATTGATTGCGCGAAAACACCTTTTTCAAAGAGTTTTCTGCTGAATTCGGAAGAAACTGTTGCTTCGTAAAGCATTACAGGAACTATAGGAGTTTCCGTTTCTCCGGTATCAAATCCAAGTGCTTTCATCTTTTCCTGGAAATATTTTGCATTATCCCATAATCTGCGAACCAGTTCGTCGGATGCTGAAAGTTTTCTTACAGAAGCGATTGCAGCCATAGTGTCTGCAGGACTCAGAGAACTGCTGAAAAGGAAAGGCCTTGCTTTTTGTTTAAGATAATCTACCAAAGCTTTTTTACCGGCAACAAATCCACCGATAACACCGAATGCCTTTGAAAGCGTTCCAACTTCTATATCCACTTCTCCATGCAACCCGAAATGATCAACAATTCCTCTTCCGTGACTGCCTACTACACCTTCGCCATGTGCATCGTCAACCATTATAATTGCGTTAAATTCCTTAGCCACTTTTACGATTTCGGGTAATGGTGCCAGGTCACCGTCCATGCTGAAAACACCATCGGTGATTATGATTTTCTTATCGACACCGTCATCGGTGGCCTTCTGAAGCTGAACTCTCAAATCTTCTGTATCCTTGTGTTTCCATACATACCTTTTAGCTTTTGAGAGCCTTACTCCATCAATAATACTCGCATGGTTTAATTCATCAGAAAGAATGGCATCATTTGCAGTTGTTATCGCGGGAATTACAGCCTGATTAGCTGTGAAACCTGACTGAACCATTATTACCGATTCAACATGTTTAAATTCTGCCAGTTCTTTTTCTAAAGTTTCGTGAAGAGACATCGTTCCGGCTATTGTTCTTACTGCACCAGGTCCTACACCCCATTCTTTTACAGCGTTAATCGCCGCATCTTTAAGATCTTCATCATTTGCAAGCCCCAGGTAATTGTTGGATGAAAGGTTTAAAACTTTTTTTCCGGCAATTTTCAGCCATGCACCCTGAGCACTTTCGAGGGTCCTTATATTTGTATAAAGACCTTTTTCTTTTTTTTCTTCAAGTTCGGTTAAGAGTTCTTTCCAATCGTACATTTTTACCATCCCCTTTCTAATATTTTTCCTTTAAGTGCCAGTACTTTAGTTTTAGAAGAATTTCCAAAGCATAAAAAGTCATGATGCGAATAGATATAAATGTCATCGTCTTCAATTTTAGCAATAGCGGATTTGATTTTACCTGGATGAATTGAATAAACTGTATTTTCAATATTTTCAGAAAGGATTTCTTTCATTTTCTCGGTAGATGAATAATAAAGATTTTTCTTCTTAACTGACATTATCAGATCGTCATTTTTTATTTCCAGTTCAATATTGCCATTTTTAGATATACGGGAAATTTTTGCCAGTATAGCTTTAAAAGTCTTAAAATCGACAACTCCAATTGGTTTTAAATCATCGTAAAGATTAAGGATTTCCAGTAAATAAAGACTTTCCTCGTTAGAATTTAATTCCGTACAAATATGCGTTAATATTCCGCTTGTCTGAAAAGCGACCTTTGTTTCTTCAAGGTTAATCCCTATTTTCAGATCCTTGTTTTTAATAAGTGAAAGCGCTTTAACAAAATGTCTTATGTTATGATATGGGATTTTTATTTCCATATTTTCAAACATGGTATTTGAATTATAAAGAGTAAAAAAATCATTGTGAATCGTTATTACGAATAGAATCCCATCTCTGACAAAAAAATATATATAATCATTTTCCGGCATTATTATACTGGCAAAATTAATTCCATTTATAAACTCCTGGAAAAAGACCGTCCCTGTTGTTTTAAACACGGGGATTTCGGGAATAACCGATCCGGATGGCTGAAAAAGTGAAAGGATTTCATTTTCGAACTTAAAAACTGCCTCTGTTTCATTCAGTTTTATATATACGGGAATATCATCAAATCCCTTATCCAGAAACAGTTTCAAAGTGGGAATGTGTAAATCGTAAATATTGCTGAAATCATCACTTTCTATATTTACCTTAAAATGAGTACTTATTCCACCATCAGTGGCATAGATTTTGAGCCCTTCGCTAAAATAAAGTTTCATACCCGGGTCACTTTTATCAGAGCCAGTTATGAGATCTGCATATTTTATAATTTTTTTTAATCGCGAAGATTCAATTTCTATGATAGTCATACTTTATTCTCTTCTATTTCATATGGATTTACGTATAAAGTTTTAAAGTTTTTATAAAGTACCAGTCCCGGCTTTGCGCCTTTGGGTTTCCATACGTTCTTTGCAAGAGTGTAATCTACCGGAACACTTGAACTCTGGCCGGCTTTCGAATATTTTGCAGCATATTCTGCAGCTTTTCTTAAGATTTCTTCATTTACTTCTTTTCCATCTTTCTTTATTATCACATGAGAACCAGGGATCTTTTGGGTGTGAAGCCAGATATCATCTGAATGAGATTCTTTTGTTATTTTATCATTCTGAATATTGTTTTTTCCCACGAATATTTTAAAACCATCTATTTCAAAAATTCTGGGAACGGAAACTTCTACCTTCTTCTTCTGTTTTTTGTTAATTTTTCCATTGTTTAATTTTTCCTTTATCAAATGCTGATCTTTCATCTCTGAAACTATATCCATCAAATCATTTTTTTCATCGCAGTCATTTAAAGATTGCGCTATCTGTTCAAGATAAAACAGGTGTTTCTCATATTTTTTAATCCTTCTGCCGGTTATTTCCTGCCTTCGTTTCAGTTTGGCGACTTTCTTGAACTTTGCCTGTGCATTTGCTGAAATAGAAATTAGTTTATTAAGTTGAATGATATGATTTTTACCTGTTTCCCAGTCGGTTACTTCCATAGATTCAGTTCGGGATTCTGGGTTGAATTTGTACATATTCCCGACTATGAGTTCGGCATCTTTCTGAAGCTTTTCTATTGCAGAAGTTTCCGATAAATCGAAATTCATATTTTCCAGGTTTGATTCAACTTTTTTTATTTCTTTTTTTATAATTTTAATATAGCCATCTTTTGAAACATTAATATCGAATTCTTTCTTCTTCTTGCTAAAATACTTTTCAATTGCCAATGAAGGTGAAAACTTCTGAACATTATCATATTGAGTGTGTTTATTTATATGTGCAAGGGGTGATATTTCCGAAGGAATATCATCTTTATAGTACACATACAATTCCTCAGCACATCTGATTTCTTCAGCAACATTTCTTAAGACCCCTTCCACTGAGCCTAAATCAACCTTTGATATCTCGGTCAGAGAATCAATATCAAGTCTGCTTAAAACTTCTTCTATATGTTTTTTTGAAAAACCCTGCAAAGTCGAAGAAAGAGATTTTTTGATTTTAAATTCACTATTTTTAACCATATGCATAATTTTTTCAATATCAGAAGAAACAATATTTAATTTAGAGTCATTGATAGTACTGTAATTTACACCTGGCAGAACAGAACGGAAGTCATTTACCTTTCTTCTGAATGCATCCAGAATCCTGTCATTTTCATCGCAAAGTATCATATTGGAATTTCTTCCCATAAGTTCTATGTATAAACGGTATATTTTATCGTCACCAAATTCATTTCTTCCTTTGAAAGTCATAATGATGGTTCTGTCCAGCCCTAATTGAGATACATTTATGAGAGGAGAGTTTTTTATGTACTTTCTCAGAAGCATTACAAATGCTGAAGGGAAATCATCATTTTTATCCCGGGTGTCAGAAAGGGTAATATAGTTGTCAGAGGAATTAAGGGAAACTAACATATTTTCTTTGCCAAATACAAGATAAAACCTTGAATCTGTTGGCATAAAAATCTTCTTCAACGTTCTTCCACTGATTTTTGTATCAAGTTCAAATATTAAAGGTTTTAATGTTATTCCATCCAAAAATACTCACTCCCGTATATTTATAACGAAATATTATATCACTTGAACACGCTTAATATAAAACTAAAAAGTTGAAAAATACGGGTGCAATTTTTAAATTAATTTTATTAAAATGAATTAATAATTATTCGAAAACTATTTCGTAGGATAAATCGGATGCCTTTGAAATCATTGCCGAAACACCGCAATATTTCTCCTGCGATAATTTTACCGCTTTTTCTATTTTTTCCTTTGGAAGTTCTTTATCGGATTTAAAAAGGTATATCAATTTAATTTTTTTGTATATTATCGGATGTGCTTCACTTTTTTCATAGTCGACTTTTAAATTGAAATCAAAATCTTCAACTTTCATCTTTTTTAACAGAGAAACGACGTCCATTCCGGTACATCCCATAAGACCTACTAAAAGCAGCTCTTTGGGCCTGTAACCTTTGTTTTCTCCTCCAAAATCTTCAGAAGCATCCATATCCAATTCATGTCCACTTTCAGTTAAACATCTGAAATGCATTTTTCCCATCCACTTTGAAACCATATTTACCTCCTATTTGAGAAAATACTGTAAAGCATCTCTGAGAAATTTAAATTCAATTATTTCCAGGTTTTTTAAAATATCAGAATCCAGTTTCTTTGAAATACCAAATGGAACTACTGCAGTCTTAAATCCCAACCTCATCAATTCCGTGATTCTTTTTTCAGGATAAGATACCGGTCTGATCTTGCCATCAAGACCGATTTCTCCGAAGAAGGAAGTTAAGGGTGGTATAACTTTATCCGCAAAAGAAGAGTAAATAGCTACCGCAAGGGGGAGTTCAACTGCCGGATCCTTTATCTTAATACCTCCAAGTAGATTTACATAAATATCATGAGCTTCAACTGGTATACTGAGTCGTTTACTCAAAACTGCAGTAACAAGAGATACTCTTTCTATATCAAGGCCTTTACTCAATCTTTTTGGTGCGCTGAATTGTGTTCTGACAACCAATGACTGAACTTCTGTGATTATCGGAGTACTGCCTTCAAGCACAGTTGCCAGCGCATTTCCAGGCAATGAATATTCTCTGTCATAAAATCTTTCTGAAGGATCTGATACTTCCTGTAATCCTTTTTCCTTCATTTCGAAAACACCGATTTCATTTGTCGGGCCAAATCTGTTTTTATTGCTTCTCATTATTCTGAGATCGGTGTCTTTATCACCTTCGAAATAAAGTACCACATCGACCAGGTGTTCTATAAGTTTTGGACCGGCAATCTGTCCGCCTTTCGTAATATGTGCAACTATAAAAACAGGTATTTTTTTTGATTTAGCAAATTCCACCAGTCTAGAAGTACATTCCCTGATCTGAACGGCACCACCTGGCAGGGAAGAATTATTTTCCACTTTCATGGTCTGTATGGAATCAACGATTAAAAGCGGCTGTATATCCTGTTCTTCAGCCAATTTTTTTTCCATTGTCTTGAGCGCATATTCGAGATTCATAGAGCTTAATATAAAGAACTCGTGTTTACTTTCAGAACTTACACGATCCCTTCTGAGCATTATCTGTTCAAAAGATTCCTCGCCGCTTATGTAAAAACTCCTGAATTTCTCTGAAAGACAGAGTTGTGTTAGAATAGTACTCTTTCCTACTCCGGGGTCACCACCGATTAAAATGACGGAACCGGGAACGATTCCGCCACCTAATACTCTGTTTAATTGTTCAGAACCTGAACTGAGCCTATCGGTTCTTTTGGTTTTTCCAAATTCACTGCTGCTTATAAAATCATCGTTATCCTTCAAGGGGGAACTGACAATTTTTGAAACCGATTTATCAATTGTTATTTTTTTTGAACTATTCCATTCACCACATTGAGGGCATTTTCCAAACCATTTGATGTTCTCATAACCGCAAATATCACAAATGAATACATCGACTTTTTTCTGTTTCATGTCAGTAACTCAACACTGCTTTTTCTACATCGTTTTTAACGTTTTTCTTCTTGAATGAAATTCCATTTTTCTTTGTTGCAGAAATTATAACGGTATCGCCTTCAACAAAGTTTCTCTTCAACAGCTCTTCTGAAAGTGGATCTTCTATCAATCTCTGAATGGCTCTTTTAAGTGGCCTTGCACCATATACAAGATCGAATCCGCTGTTCACAAGGAACTCAGCTGCTGAGTCTTTAAGTTCAATTTCTATCTTTTTATCTTTAAGTCTTTTCTTTACTTTTTCCATCATTATGGTTACCACTTTGTTCAGGTCTTCCTTGGAAAGCTGATGGAATACTATAATTTCGTCAAGCCTGTTAAGGAATTCAGGTCTGAAAACCTTTTTAACCTCTTCAAGAACAGTGGATTTCATATCACGATATTTTGCCTCTTCATCGTTTTGTACGTCAAATCCTAAAATATGTTTTGATTTATTTATTATATCTCCACCTATATTACTTGTGAGAATTATAACTGTATTTCGGAAATCGACAATTCTACCCTGAGAATCGGTTAATCTGCCTTCATCTGCAATCTGAAGCAGGATATTGTAGACATCCGGATGTGCTTTTTCGATTTCATCAAGCAAAATCACCGAATAAGGCCTTCTTCTGACTATTTCGGTCAAAGTACCACCTTCATCATATCCCACGTACCCTGGAGGCGCTCCTATTAATCTCGAAACTGCAAATCTTTCCATGTATTCAGACATATCATATCTTACAAGTGCCGATTCATCACCGAACAGGTATTCTGCCAATGTTTTTGCGAGTTCTGTTTTACCCACACCTGTTGGCCCGAGGAAAAGAAAAGTTCCCACTGGTCTGTTAGGGTCTTTCAAACCACTTCTTGCTCTTCTGATCGATTTTGAAACAACTTCCACTGCTTCTTCCTGAGCAACTATTCTTTTATGGAATGCAGATTCCAGATTTAAAAGCCTTGTAGATTCATCCTCTTCGATTCTTGAGAGTGGTATGCCTGTCCAACTTGATATTACTGCAGAAATATCATCCAGTGTAATCACCTGAACTGTTGAGTTTACTTCTTTTCTCCACTCCTGGTATTTTTTGTTGAATTCCATCACAAGTTCTCTTTCATCGTTCTGGTATTTTTTAGCCAAGATGAAATCATGATCCTCAGCAGCGCCTATTCTCTTTTGTTTGAATTCCTGGATTTTCATCTCCATATTTTTCAGATCTTCCGGCATAGTCAAAGATGACAGCCTCTTTTTTGCACCAGCTTCATCGATAACATCAATAGCCATGTCGGGAAGGAAATGGTCAGTGATATATGTCCTTGCAAGTTTTACCGATTCCTCAAGAGCTTCATCTGTGTATTGTACATTATGATGAAGTTCGTATTTTTCTTTTAAACCCTTCAGAATTTCTATTGCTTCTTTTGAAGTCGGTTCCTGAACGAATATTTTCTGGAATCTTCTCTCAAGAGCAGCATCTTTTTCTATATATTTTCTATATTCATTGGGGGTAGTAGCTCCAATACATCTTATATCCCCGGAAGAGAGTGCGGGTTTAAGAATATTGGCTGCGTCGACTGCACCTTCAGCGGCACCTGCACCGACTATAGTGTGAATTTCATCTATGAAAATTATGACGTTTTCATCCTGTTTAATAATCTGCATTAGTTTTTTTAATCTTTTTTCGAATTCACCACGGTATTTGGTCCCGGCTACCAGAGATGCTATATCCAATGAAAATATGACTTTATCTTTGAGTATTTCTGGTACTTCCTCTCTCACTATCCTTTCAACAAGACCATCTACGATAGCAGTTTTTCCTACACCAGGCTCTCCTATTAAAACAGGATTGTTCTTTTTTCGCCTTGCCAGAGTCTGCATCAGTCTGTCGATTTCATTTTTTCTTCCAATTACAGGATCTAGTTTACCTGCTTCAGCAAGAGAATTCAGGTTTTCTCCGAATTCTTCAAGCTGTTTTAAAACGTATGAGTTGTTGTTTCTGGTATTCTTATCTTCGTTGTTCATAACGGCAGGATTCATTCTGTTCATTAATTCTCTACCCAATGACGCCGTATTCACATTTAGTCTGTTCAGTATTCTGACGGCTCCGTTCTGATTTTCACGTAAAATAGCTAAAAAAATATGCTCCACATTAATGTGTGACTGTCCAAACATCTTAGATTCTTCGAAAGCCATTTCGAGTATTTTCTTCAGTTTCTCGGAAATCTGTGGGGACATGGAAAGCATGTTTCTTACCCCTTTTCCAAGTGTTTTGACCGTTTCCTCTCTCACAGATGCATAATCAACGTTGTAATCATTCATCAGAATGTTGAATACCAGATTTGCAGGGTCTTTCAACATTGCGAGGAGAAGGTGTTCCGGATCAATCTTTGAGTGACCTAAAGTCTCTGCTTCTTTTTGAGAGATTAAGAACAATTCCGACGCTTTATTGGAAAACTTATCAAAAAACATATTTTCACCCTCCTCGTAAAAAAAATGTTTAATTTGTAAAATAAATTTTTCGATTCTAATATTATTGACGGAATGAAAATCACTTTATTTCTTTCATGATATTGTAACATATATTGCTTTTTTAAAACAATCACTATCACGATTAAAATAAAAAATTTTAATCTACAACGCAAGGAGCAGAAGAAATAATTTATTTTATATTTTCTTCTGCTCTCTATTCAGTTTTTATAAATCAGTTCTGGATCAATTATCTATTCAGCTTTAATTATAAGATTTTGTCCATAATAATTCAACTTTATTTTGTTTCCAAGTTTCAGAAAATCAAGAATTTCCGAATTTTCTGAAATGAGTGTAAAATATTCATCGCTGTATGCTTTTACGGTAACTTCGTCTTCTTCTGAGAAATCCATATCTATCCAGAATTCATCATTTTCAGAATAGAAAAACACCTTTCCATTTACAGCCACAATATCATCAGAACTTTCCGAAGCTTCTTCCATTTCCTGTAAATTCAATGACTGCGATTGTCTGTTCATTATTTTTGAGCTCTTAAATGCATCCATACCGGTATTTCCCGGCGAACTGGGTAAGGAACCCTTACCAATGTCCATATAACTTTCAACACCATCGAGTTGCTCTTCGGGTAAATGTGAATACAAAAGATAAGAGGTATAAGGAGTTATTATTCCAAAGTCGGTACCTAATTTAACCACTTCATCTACCAATTCTTCTGTTTCGCCATTAAGCTTAATGTTGTTTATCAGGTATTTTATTTTTCTGGATGCCCATAGTTTGGGAATATAATCGTTTTTCTGTGTTTTTAATTCAAAAATGTATTCTTCGGTGAATTTCTGAGCTCCTGCATTTCCCGAGACGGTAACTTTAAATTGTCCCTGTCCTGAATATTTTCCAAATATCTTAAGAGGCTGACTTTCATATACGGTTAAATTCTTAAACGGGAAAATATCTTTAAATATCACGTTATCACTTTCTATTTTCACTTCCACATCCGTAAGTAAAGGCCTGGAAATTTTATTGTATAAATCGCTTACAATTGATTCGATATTTTCATCTTCCTCAACATAAAATGCCATTCCACCCGACTCTTCAGCCAGAATATCCAGTATATTCGTGTTTACATCATATCCCACACCAAAAACAAACATTTTAGTATTTCCCATTTCCGCTTTCGAAAGTGAATTCTTCAAAATAACACTTTCCATAGTTATTCCTACTGTTGGTAGTCCATCAGTAAGGAAAATTATATAATTATTTGAATCATTTTCAAGCAGTTTGTTTAAAGCGATGTTTAAAGCCGCATAAATATTTGTACCACTTTCTGCCTGGTAATTTCTCATTAAATTTATCAATGAATCGTAATCAGAAACTTCCTCTGAAATGTTTTTTACATAATCGTTGAATAGCAGGAGATTGAAATAATCTTCAGTACCTAATCGCTTTATTATATATTCTGCAGCATCCAATGCCTGAGTATATTTTTGGCCATACATACTTCCAGATCTATCAAGAACCATGAAAAGATTTTTTCTGACTGTATTTTGATTTTTTATCGAAGGATATAGATCCAATTCGAAATATCCTTCATCCTCCTCAGACTCATGATTGTTTAAAAAGGCTTCAAAATCCCTTTCGCCTAAAGCAATAAGTAAAGTAAAATCATGGTTGGGGTCAAGATTCTCAGCTACAAAACTGAAATCTTTCTCATAAGGACTTAAAGATTCAGTCATGATTGAATAAGCAGGTGAGAAAACCGAATATATTTCACGCGAGTTTTTAACACTACCGGTTATGTTTACTTTATCTATCCCTTTGAGAAGTATGGAATCAATTTTAAGTGGGTATACCAGCTTTAAATAACTGCCATCATATTCGAGAGAACTCTGATAAGTCACTTTCAGGGTACGTCTTTCAAATGGCTGGAATCCCGCTATTCTTATTCCATAAAGTGTATCGTCTACAAATTCCATTATCCCGGGATTTTTGTTTATACTTGCGTAATGTCTGAAATATTCATTCGCAAGTTGTTTTTCCATAACTTTTCCTTCGAGTACACCATTTTTATCAGTAAGCTTAAAATCACTTATAATGGAATTATCTGGGATCGGAAACATATAAATTACTTCAAATGAAGTGTTGGAATTGTTGAAAAATACTTCTTCTATCTCTATCTTTGCTATTTGATCTGTTATTTCTATTTTTACATTATGGTTTTCCATAATTACAGGATTTTCGAACGAAGTACCCATATACACTGTATCCGGAATAACTACACCATCGGCAAAAATAAGATTTACAGAGAAGAAAACAAAAACGATTAGAAACAGCACCGCAAAAACCAACTTTTTCATAATTACCTCCTTTTAAGGATCTAATCGATGAAAAAGCTCTCCGGCCAATCGTAGTCTTCGGGACAAATCCTGGAAAGTTCATCCATCTTATTAGATTCCCCATATACTTTTCCTGTGAAATCTATATTCACACCAGTTTCACAATTTTTTCCTGAAAATCGTATATCCCAGTTCTTGTTTGATAAAAATGAGTTCTTTATCATTGTAAGTTCAGTTTTGTCGCCTATTATAATTCCATCAAGGAAATTATCTGAAAAAACATTTTCATTCATTTCAGCTATGGTGTAGCCTCCACTGTACATTGCCACGTTGTTAAAACTGAAAATGTTTTTATTTATATAACAGGGTCTTTTTCCGGTTATAAAGATACCGGTTTCAAATCCTCTGACCTGATTGTTATTTATGTTTGTTTTTCCCTGACCAAAAAGCACAATTCCATTGGAATTTCCTTTTGAACTACTGTATTCGTAATTCAGAGGGCCGATAATTGTATTTCCAATTACATCCGTAGAATGATTTAAAGTACCGCCCCTTATACCATCTGACGAAGTTTTTATCATATTGTTTCTTATTACAGCGTTACTCATCGCAAATGAAATTGCTATTCCCTCTGTTTCAATAGTTATACTTTCGATTACTACACTCTTTGAATTTTCTACCAAAATAGCTGGTGATTTACTGGTTTTTGCCTTGATAATTACCCTGTCTCTTTCTTTTCCAACAATTGAAAGAGATTTTTGAAAACGCAGATTTTCTTCATATATTCCCGGGAAGATGAAAATAGTATCTCCATCTCTGGCGGATGCGACAGCTTCTTTAATGGTATTAAAATTGGAATTACTTCCACCAACGGTAAATGTCACGGAAAAAAATGAAAGACTGAATATAAAAATGAAACTCACAAGTATCAGTGTTGTTTTCACTTTGTTTTTCATCAAAACCCCTCCCAATATCTGCTGAATTACATTATTTCTTTAAAAATAATTTTTAATTTTTTATCATATTGGCGATTATTTTCTGTGTTGGATATGCAAAGTCTATGTTTCTTTTTGTGAATTCGTCAAATATTTTCAAATTTATTTCCTGTTGTACATCCATGTATTCCCTGTAATCTCTTGAATTAACATAATATACCACTGTGAATACGAGGCTGAAGTCTCCAAAAGAAGAGAAATGAGCCCTGTCAAAAGTAATATTTTTAACTCCTGAAACTATTTCTCCCAAAATGACTGGTATTTCCTTTGCGGTTTCGGATGAAACTTCATAGACTACGTTTACATCGAAAGAAATTCTTCTGTTTTTCATTCTTTTGTAATTTCTCAAACGTGAACCTGTAAGATCTGAATTTGAAATTATGAGTTGTTCACCCGTTAAACTTTCTAATCTGGTTGTTTTTATACCTATATGTTCTATAGTTCCCATATAATCATCGACAATTATAAAGTCTCCTGCTTCGAATGGTTTGTCGAATAAAATCGAGAAATAGCTGAAGAGATCGCCCAGAATTTTTTGCGCTGCAAGTGCCACCGCAACCCCGGTTATTCCGAGTCCGGCGATTGCCCCGTCGACATCGTATCCCATGTTTTTCAGAACTACTATTACCGCCACTATCCAGATAATAATTTTAACAACAGTTATAAGGCCTTTCATTCCTTTTATCTGGGCAATATCATTTTTACTGTTACTCTGATACCTTTTTAACCAGTAGTCCATAATCTCAATTATAAACCTGACAATTGCGACTGTAAGAAGTATATATCCGATTATCCGGATTACTCTCTGTACATCTTCATTTATATTCAGAAAACTAATTGAACCCATCATTAAAGCATAATAGAATAAAGGATAAACAGTTTTCTTGAATATACTTATCACGAGATCGATGAAATGATGTTTTTTACGTGAAGCAATTTCTTCTATTTTCTTTACTACTTTTCTGTAAATCAGCTGAATTATGAATATTCCCGCTAAAAAAAACAGTATGGATAGAAAATATGAAGTTAACGAATTACCGAAAAACTCAATGGAATTAAAATCTGGCATAAACTTGACTCGCTCCTTAATTATATATGTCATATTATAACTTATATATTCTGGAATTCCCAATTTAAGTAAATCTGATCTTTAAGTTTAATCTAATTGTTTTGTTTTTTCCGATACATGGTTTATAATAATTGCACGACCAGAGAATTTAATCATTCATTAAAAATTTATTATTGAATAATATATGGAGGGAAGTTATGATTGTTTCTCATGAAAATCCTGTTTACGTTATTGATGAAGAAAAATACTGTAGATTTGACCAGAGAAATACTGTTTTCGGCAGAATATATTCAGATTCGGAATCTCTATTTTATAACAAAGATATGTACGATAATGTTGAGTCCATAGTTGAGAAAAATCAGAAGGGATATGGAAGGCTTGATTTTGCAAGAGCCTTTGGATCATGGGCCGTATACAATCATTTTCATGAAGCGTTCGCATGGAACTGGAAAGATGGAATGAATGCCACAACCGGTATACCGAAACTGGGGAAATACAAAGTAGATGATCCCATTAAAATGAGTGAGTACATAAAAGAAACGGCAGTTTTATTTGGTGCCATTAAGGCGGGTATAGCACCATTGAATCATAAATGGATTTATTCATATGATTATGATGGAAAAGTCATCAACATACCCGAAAAGTACAGGTATTCGATAGTTTTTTTAATTCCGATGGATATGCAGGCCATAAAAAACTCTCCTGATTATACTGCAGGTCTGGCTACCGGCAGGGGATATTCTATGATGGCTTTTGTAGGATCATGCCTGGCGGAAACAATAAGAAATCTCGGTTATGATGCCATATCAATGGGTAATGATACTGCATTGAGCATACCTCTTGCTATTGATGCAGGTCTGGGTGAATTGGGACGAAATGGCCTTTTAATAACTCCGGAATACGGTTCCTGTGTACGAATCGGAAAAATTTTCACCAATCTTCCTTTGGCAGAAGACAAACCCATACAATTTGGTATGCAAAAGATGTGTATGTCTTGTATGAAATGTGCGGAAACGTGTGAAGTAGAAGCCATTTCAAAAGAGAGAGAAATGACATTCGAAACTGTTACGGTTTCCAATAATAAACATATAAAACGCTGGCCTGTAAATCATGATAAATGCTATTCTTTCTGGGTAGAAAATGGTGGGGAGTGTTCTACATGCATAGCCAGTTGTCCAATGTTTGAAAGGGGATTGTTAAAAAGCAGGAAAAGTTCTGAATAATAATTTATCAATCAAGTGTTCAGATAAAAAAACTCAATTTCCACAATTACTGTGCTTCAATAAAAATTGTTTATGGTTTAGGTAACGCTTAATCAGGATATAAATGGTGGGTATGTAACAGTAAAATGCAAAAGGTATATAACCTATCCCTACTGAAAGTGTCATTGCCGGAACCATCCCAGCCATATTCCATGGGATAAGTGGTGCTATAAGTACTGCGGAATCTTCTATATCAAGAGCAAGCTCTTCTTTTGTTTTTCCGGTTTTTCTGTATATATTTTCAGAAAGTTGTTCTCCGAGTATAATTCCCATTGTCTGAGTACACCCGACTGCACATGTGATAATCGAAAGCAGCGTAATGCCGGTGAAATTTCCGTATTTTTTTATGGTTTTAGCTATAAACTTCTCCAGATCTTCAAGCATCCCGGTTTTTTCAAGAATTCCTGCATATGCCGATGAGATTGCCACTACCAATCCGGGATAAAGCATAGAAAAAATTCCCCCTCCTGAAATTATTTTATTCAACGGGTTTTCCGCTTCAAGATGGAATCCGGTAAAAGTACCTTTCAGTACTTCGATAAAACTGAAATCCTGAAAAAAAACCGAAACGAAAAATGCACATAAAGCACTTATGAACATGGCAAGTTTAATTCTGACCTTGAATATGATTAATGTAAAAAGAATTATTACAGGGAGTAAACACAGCCAATTCAGCTTGAATGTCTGCATTATATGTGATTCAACAGGGTTTTCATATATTTCCAGGGGATTGAAAAATGATATTGCCAGGTACATAGCCATCACTATTAACAGGGGAATAAAAGTGCTTTTAGCCATGTTCTTTATATTTCTGTACAAGTTTGTGCCGGTAATTGATGCTACTAGATTGGCGCTTGAGGACATCGGGGAAATACGATCGCCAAAATATGCTCCTGCTATTATTGCACCAGCTACTAAATTTATGTTGATAGAACTGGTTCGGGCTACGGTTATTATTACTATTCCAATAGTACTGACAACTCCAAAGGAAGTGCCAAGTAATATGGATATGAATGAACTTACCAGAAAAGCCATAAAAATAAAGAGATACGGATGTATTAAATTAAGTGAATGATAAACTAAATAGGGAATACTTCCTGAAAAAAGCCAAAGCGAAGTGATAGCACCGATTAAAATAAAAATCTCAAGTATAAGCCTTGATTTAACGATTCCTTTGAAAGTCATAAAAAGCATTTCCCTGAGTTTAAATCCTTTCTTTATTCCATAAAAATAAAACAGGAAAAGACCGGCTATCAAGGGAAAAACTATCGGTAAATTGACGGCTATGCTCACAAGTATCATTATAAATATAATGACTAAACTTATCAAAGATTTCATTTTTTACCGCTGATTGATTTCAGGTAATCTTGAATATCCTCAATGCTGCTGAAAACCCGTACCGTATCCGGAAAAATTGTTTTCTCGTTAAGTGAATGTTTTAATACGAGTGGTGCCATTTCAGCTGAAATAGCACTTTTTACACCATTTAATGAATCCTCTATTACTATACATTCATCAGGATTAACACCTAGATTTTTACCAGCCTCGATGTATATGGTGGGGTCGGGTTTAGAGTTTTCTACCTGATCTCCGCCTATCATATATTTAAAATATTTTTTAAATCCAAATCTTTTCATGAGAGTATTTACTATTTCAATAACTGTTGATGAAGCCAGAGCAGTCAGATAGTTTTCTGAACAGAATTTTAAAAGCCTTTCAATTCCGGAGTTTGGCTTGAGCATATCTTCTGTCAGCTTTAAATATTCGGATATATATTCTTTGGCGAAGACATCCGGGTCAACTTTTATGCCGGTTTCGTTAACCACAACCCTGCTGGATTCCTTGATGGATAAACCCATTTCCTTATCAGAAATGGATTCATCGTATATTCCACCGTACCTAGATACAACATTTTTTGAAGCGATCCTGTAAACAGGTTCGGAATCGATTATTACTCCATCCATATCGAATATAACTGCTTTGATTATTTTTATCACCTCTGGGAATATGTTATGGGAAAATATCTATTTCCATTTCAGCCAATTGGCAAAGTTTCTTACCCATCTTTTTGTCTGTGTATTTTCGAAAAGTCTTCCGATTTTATCACAGTATATGTTCAGATTTCTTTGTGCATGATCTATTGTTATTTCCTTGAACTTGAATTTATCTCCGGGCTTTTTCTGAGAAAGAATACCGAGATCTGTAGAAGCGACACAGCCAAATCTCGAATATCCCCCCGTAGTTTGCCTGTCAGCCATTAGTACTATGGGCTTTCCGTTTCCGGGTACTTGAATACTGCCGAACTGAACTGGGGATGAAATTATATCAGCATTATCGGCATGTTCTATAGTCTCTCCCTCAAGTCTGAAACCCATTCTGTCGCATTGGCTGGATACTGTATATTCTGAATTGTAGAAAACATCGAAACTGTTTTTGGTAAACTTATCAAAATCTGGTCCGGATATGCAATGTATTATATCCGCATCAAGTCTGCTGTTTAAAAACTCATCAGATACTTTTCTGAAAAGATAACTGGAAGGTTTTTTTCCAATTTCGATCAGATCTCCTTCTTTTATCTTCCTGCCTTTATAACCACCATATCCACCTTTAAGGTAAGTCGATTTGCTTCCCATAACTTCCGGAACATTGATTCCACCTGCGAAGGCTATGTATCCTCTGCTGCCTTTTGAAGGGCTTCTAATTGAAAGTATATCCATTTTTTTTACTTCTATGGTTTCGTTAATCGATACTTCTTCATCGTTGAGATATATCTTGAAATTAGCCCCGGTAATTCCCACAAGCGTATCTGAAAGAAATTCCATACCCGGTCCCATCAACGTAAATTCTAGAACTGCTTCAGTCATTTGATTTCCAACCAGATAATTTGCGAGATACATTGAAGGTCTGTCCATTACTCCTGAAACAGGAACACCATATGACTGATATCCGTATCTGCCAATATCCTGCACAGTGGTTAGTAAGCCCGGATGTACTATTTTTATCCTGTTCATAATCATACCTCCCCTTCGGAAATTGTTATGAGAGGTTCGTATATACCCTGTTCGATTTCTTTTTCAATTTTTAAATATTCGGATTCACTGATATGCTCAAATTTTAAATATTGTCCTGGTTTTAATAAAAATGGGTTTTCTTTGCCGGCATCGAAAAGCTTTAACGGAGTTTTTCCTATTATTTGCCACCCTCCTGGTGTTACCAGAGGATAGATACCGGTCTGATTTCCGGCAATTCCCACTGAGCCGGCTGGAATTCTTTCCCTTGGAATCTCTTTTCGAGGAGTGGCTATCGATTCGTTTACACCTCCGAGATAAGGGAAACCAGGAGTGAAACCCATCATATATATCAGATATTTTTGTTCGGAATGGATTCTTACAACGTCTTCAGGTGTAAGAGAATTGTAAGCACATACATACCCCAGATCCGGTCCATAGTCGCCACCGTAAACAGTTGGAATATGAACTGTCTGTGTTTTTTCTGCAGAAAGGGTCAAATCATTCTTTTCTATTTTTCTAAGCATTGAAACTAGTTTTTTCAAAGAAATAACGGAGGGATCATAAATTACCGAGATACAGTTGTATGATGGTACTATTTCCACAACTCCCTGAATTGATTTTTCTTTTATACCTGCTGAAAACGCCCTGACTTTCTTATTTATTTCAGGAGATATGTCATTTCCGAGTTTAACTATAACTGTTGAGTCACCAGAGTAAGAGTAAGTGTAACCTGAATACATCTTTTCACTTCCCTTATATAAAAGATCTTATTTCTATATCGTTTAAAAAAAGGCCCTCATTTATGATTTTTGCAAATTCTATGGCCTTTTTACCATCACCATGAATGCAAATGGATTCTGCATTTATATTTATAATTTTGTTTTCAATAGATTCTACTTTTCCTTCTTTAATCATTTTTATTACCCTTTTCAGGCATAACTGAGAATCTTCTATTGAAGAGTTGGGCTTTTTTCTGGAAACAAGCGTACCATCATTTTCATACTGTCTGTCTGCAAAAACTTCGTTTACAGCAATCAATCCTGATGCTGTAGCTTCTTCGGTTAAATATGAGCCTGAAAGTCCCATTATTCCTATTTTATCATCGATTTTTTTGACTGCTTTACAAATAGTTTCGGCAACTTTTCTATTTATGGCTGCCGTGTTGTAAAGAGCACCATGTGGTTTTACATGACGGATAACCCCACCATATGCTTCTGTTATGGACTTTAATGCCCCCACCTGATATAAAATGATATCGAAGAGTTCATCATTTTCAATATCCATATTTCTTCTGCCAAATCCCATCAGATCAGGATAACCAGGGTGTGCACCTATCTGTACCGAGTTTTCCAATGCAAGCAAAACCGTTTTTTTTATCACGCTGGGATCACCGGCATGAAACCCGCAGGCAATATTACAGGATGAAATATACTTCATCAACTCTTCATCATTCCCAAGTCTGTATTTTCCGAAACTTTCACCCAAATCTGCATTTATATCTATTTTCATATCGTCCTCCCTATTGTGATATTTTACACTATTTCTGTTTGTTCACGAAATTATATACATTTTGGAAAAATTTAATCCGTTTCAGATTTGTTCGGATAAAAGACTGAATGCTTATTTTAAAGTATAGTAATTGAATATCATTTCGGATATATTATAATCGTTTTATCCGGATTTTTAAATATTATTGAAGGGAATGATGAAAATGGGAGCAAAAAACAGCGTAAATATGAGTTTTGAGAATGGATTTAAAGGGGTTTTGATAAATAAAAATAATTCCAGCTTGAAAATAGGCGGAGATAGGGAAGAATTTACACCGTATGAAATGCTTTTAGGAGCATTAGGATCATGTTATTATGCTACTTTTCTTGAAATAGCGAATAAAATGAAATTGGAATATGAAAAAATTAATATAAAAATAAACAGTGAAAAAAGGGAAGAGGTTCCTACTTTTTTAAAAAATGTACAAATAGACATCTGTATTATCGGGGCAGAAGAAAACAAATCATTTAACAAGGCATTTGATTTAGCGGGAAAGTATTGTTCGGTATATCAGACTGTTTTAAAAGTGGCAGAAATTGAAAATACGATTACCTATAAATAAAAGAAGGGCTTAAAGCCCTTCAACTCCATCGATTTCGATCGAGTTCCCCCGTAAGTCATATAGTTAAATAAAATTATTTTCGGTATATGATATCAGATTATCACAGTTTTTTTTCATGACGAAAGTCATAAAAATAAGTTTTTATTATGTGATTTGTAAAAAATATTTTTTGTCAATTCGCATGAGTAGGTTGTCTATGTATTCACCTTCATGGAGTTCATTTTCCTTTAAAACTTTAACCGGGCTAAACCCACACTTTTTATAACAATTTATCGCTCTTTTATTCCAGCATTGGGGATCGATGAATACACTTTCACTTTTTATTGAGTTAAAAATGAAAAAAAGCATTGATCTAACAATTTCACTTCCAATTCCCCTGTTCCAGTATTCCTTTTCGCCTATGAAAACATCAAATGCATGATAGAATCCTTCGTTTTCATTCAGGCCGAAAAACATTTTTATATCATCAGTAATTTCGTAATATTGAATATATCCTATATGATTTTCTTCATAGTTTATTATCATTCCGAATACGGAGTCTTCACCGTTCTCTCTGCATTTATACTTTGTTTTTATCTGGTTTTCGTTGAATTCGCTGTCATTTCCATGATAAAAATGTTGAACATCTTTATCGTTCAACCATTTTTTCATAAGTTCCATATGCAAATTTAAATCCAGTTTTTCAAAAGTAATTATGTTTATTGTAATCACCACATTTCTATTCAATCATCCAATTCGATCAACACGCAGGATCTTACGGCATTTATATTGTGATTTTCGGTATAATTTAAAATTTCTTTACTTACAGTCCCGGGTTGAAGCCATAAGTTTTCAATGTTCATATTTTTCAGGCTTTCCAGTATTTTAATTCCGATTTCAGGATTAATAACGAAATTTACGACTTCGGGTTTTTCCGGTAAATCTTCTATAGTGGAATAAACAGTGTTACCATCTATTTCGCTGTATTTGGGATTAACGGGGTAAACATCGTAACCATTTCTCTTCAATTTTTTATAAATCTTATATCCGAATCTGTTTGGATCTGGTGTTGCTCCCACTACCGCCCATTTCTTCATCTCCAGCATTCCCTTCGAATCCATAAAAATAACATCCCCTTTCAAATATTCAATTATTTTAGACGGATTTAAATAAGACTTATAACCAATGAAAAATGAATGTTGACGATTCGTGTTTAATTTACCAAAGATTATTGAATATTTAATGCTTGGTTTACTTAAAAACACATCAATATTGTAAAATATAAAGTTGATCGATTTTTTTGGAGGCTATAAATGTTTATTTACTACTATGGATTTGACTTTATAAACGATCTTGAGGAAATACTAAATTCTACAATAGAACAGATTCCTCAGGAAACAAGAAGCCTGTCTCTTTCCGATTTTAACGATGGAAAAGTTAAAAAATTCGAATATGATATAAAGGATGATCATTTCAGTTGTCGGGCAAAAATAATAGGTAATTCCACTTATTCCCCCTCGGTGAAATTCTTAAGTGATAGAATGCTTTTAAATTGTGGATGTGAATATTTCCGTAATGGAAATATCTGTAAACATATCTCTTCGATTATAATGAAAATTATTCAGGAAAAGGGTATGATTCTTCGCGAACTTGAAAATAAACATGGAAGAATTGACACAAAAGAAAAAATTAAATTTACACATCACAATTATGAATCTAAAAAAGAATTTGAATCATTTGTAAAAACACTCACCGTTAAAAATAAGGATGTAAAGAAGAAAACAAGTACGGTTTTTAAAAAAATTGTGGAATTGAATCCCGAACCTGATATTGTCGAAATTGTCATATCGGAAAAGAAGATAGGAAAGAACAATTCTCCCCTTAAGACTGGTGCAAAAATACTTGAATACAATGATCTTGTATTCAGCAATTCAAAAGTATTTAAATCACTTTCCGAGAGTATAGCATTTGTGAGGAAAAGTGACAGTCATAAAACAAAAAAAAGATATTTTGAATTGATAGATTTTAACAAGTTCAAAAGTAATTTCAAGCATTATCCATACGTTTATTGGAAAGACAGGAAAAAGAATGTAGATTTTGGGCCTGAATTGAAATTGAAACTCACCAAAGAATCTGATGAAATAGAATTGGTGTTTTTCGATGAGTCTGGAAAAATACGTTTCACTTCTGATGAAATAATGCGTGAAGAAAAGAAAATTGTAAAGAACCGAATCGAATACCTTCCGGTATATGGTATATCCGGTAATCTGGGATTGATTCTCGACGATGTGATTTATCCCGTTAATTGCCAGCTTTCTTTCGAACAATTGAGGAGGTTGCATGAGATTATAAGTGGGAAACGCCTTGAAGAGATGAATCTGGAGCTGAGAAAGTCACTTGATTTGGAGATTTTTCCCGAACTTATAATAAAAGGAATTGAAGTCGATAAAAGCCTTTTCTTTGACCCACTTGAAATTTCATTCGGAAAACCTATGCCACATTGGGAAATAAGCAAATTCGGGGATAAATACCATTTAATAGTATCCTTTGAATATGAGGGTACGCTTATAAGTTTTTCGGATAATATAGAATTTGTTATATCTGCCACTGATAAGCTGGCTTTGAAAAGGAACAGAAAATTTGAAACTAACAGTTTGAGAATACTCAATGGTTTTTTACAGAATGAAGAGATTGTTAATAATTTAAAAGATGAGTTCCTGATAAGTAAGGAAGAAATGCTTGATTTATTAGATATCATATCTGAAAAAGATGAATACAGGCCTGTAATAGAGTTTAAAAATGAAGAATTAAAACTCGGTAAAGAAAAAATCGCATTGAATATTGGTGTAAAATCTGCGATTAAATGGTTTGAAGTAGATGTCGATATCAAGATTGGGGATATGATAATTCCCCTTGATAAAGTCAAGGATATGATAGAAAAAGACAGTAAATATGTGAACATAGAAGACAAATTTTATAAAATTAATCCGGAAGAAATAGACAAGCTTAAAATGCTTATTGAAAGGACACAGGAAAACGATTCAAAATTCTCATGGAACAATCTTGATTTGCTTTCAACTATAGAAGAGTCAGGAGTTGGAAGTTTTGATGAAAAATCATCGGATATTATAAATTCCCTGAAGAATTTTAAAAACATTTCAAAATACGAGTATTCAGATTTATTCAAAGGTGAATTGAGAGATTATCAAAAAGCCGGTTATCAATGGCTGAGATTTTTACATGAATACAATTTATCGGGGATACTTGCCGATGATATGGGATTGGGTAAAACGGTACAGACAATTTCCTTGCTTGCGTTTTTACTGGAGAAAAACCCAGAAGTAAAAATTCTGATACTTTCACCTAAATCCCTTATAAATGGTTGGGAAGAGGAAATAAAAAGATTCTGCCCCAGCTTTTCAGTGAAAATATACTATGGCACACAGAAAGAAAGAGAAATATTAAGGGAAAATGAGACGAATATAACTATAACCACATATGGTACATTCAGAAACGATTCAGACTATTTTAAATCAATCGAGTTTGATTATACTGTTGTGGATGAAGCACAGAATCTAAAGAATAAAAACACTCAGATTTTTAAGAGCCTGAAATACCTTAATACTTCAAACAGGCTTGCATTGACAGGTACTCCCATAGAGAATTCCATAAACGACCTTAAGAGTATTTTCGATTTTATAATCCCGGGTTTTCTGGGTAGCGACCGTGAATTTAAAAGTCTATATTCTTCTGATGATGGTTTTATAAGGAATAAAATAAGGCCTTTAATAATGAGACGGAGAAAAGAGGAAGTTCTCAAGGAATTACCTCCAAAAACTATAAAGAATTTAAAAATAGACATGACCGATTTGCAAAAGGAATTGTATTATGGATATTTCCTCGAAGCTAAAAGGGAAATCGAAGAAAAAGTCAAAGATGAGTCTTCATTTTCTAAAAACAGGTTCTTTGTACTTACTCATCTGCTCAGGCTCAGGCAGATTGCTTCACATCCGGGGTTGATAGATGATTCATATATGATACAGAATTACTCAGGTAAAATGGATGCGCTTATTGAGCTTTTGAAAGACATAGTAGTTGAAGGGCATAAGGTACTTGTGTTTTCACAATTTTCTTCCATGTTGAAAATCATTAAGAAAACCCTTAAAGAAAACAATCTGAGTTCGCTTTACATGGATGGAAGTACGGATAACAGACATGTGCTTGTAGACGTGTTTAAAAAGAGCAAAGAGTTTAAAATCATGCTGATGACTTTAAAAGTAGGTGGAGTCGGATTGAATTTGACAGAAGCGGATTATGTTATTATGTTCGATCCATGGTGGAATCCTGCAGCAGAAAATCAGGCAATAGATCGCACACACAGGATAGGTCAGGAAAATCCGGTTATGGTATACAGATTTATATCTCAGGGTACTATTGAAGAAAAAATAATTGAGCTTCAGGAAAGTAAAAACAGGATATTTAAAGATATAATAGATTCTCAAACTGATTTTGAAAAGAAAATTACCGCCGAAGATATAAAGAATATGTTTAAATCTATAAAATAAAGATAAAAAAAGCCGGATTGCGAAGCACACTTCGCAATCCGGCTTTTTTTATTGATTGCTTATTACGAATCCCGTAATAGCCGTAATAAATTCAGAAGGTTTTTCTAAAAATGCCGCATGTCCTGTTTCAGGAATTATCAGAATTGTGGAATCAGGTATTTTCTCAGCCATTTTTTTCATAAGTGCCGCTGGAGTAATAATGTCTTTTTCACCGCAAAGTACCAGCGTCGGGACATTTATTGTATCCAATACATCTGTTCTGTCAAACTTTTTAGCACTTTTTGATAATCTGATGAAAGAATCGAACCAGGGCTTTGTCAATGCATCTTTAAACATCCTTTGTCTGTTTTCAAGCCATTCGAAATTGTTTTCATAGAAAACATCGGAGTATATCGGAGGGATTGCAATTTTGAAGAACTCTTCTCCATCTTCCAGTGCTGCTGCACTTTCCCATGAGTTCCCCAAAGCTGTTAAATAATTATTAACTTTCGGGATTATGGTAACCAGCTGAAGTGTTTTGAGCCTTTCAGGTTGTAATTTTGCAAATTCAAGAGCTACCTGGCCACCATATGAAACGCCTGTCATATTAATTTTATCTATTTCCAGATGATCCATGAGTTCAATTAAATCGGAAACATGGAAAGAACAATCGTATTTTTCTCCTTCAAGTTTGGAAGATTTACCCTGATCACGGAAATCAACAAGAAGAAGTCTGAAATTCCTGGAAAAAGGTTCAACAAAATCTGCCCAGCTGGCCGTACTCATCATAATTCCGTTCAATATTACCAGCCATTCTCCACTATCACCATGAACTTCATAATGCAGCTTTCCACCATCTTTTAAATCTAAAAACAAGTCAAATCACTTCCCAAAAAATTGTTTTAATATGTCTACGAATAAACCGGGGTATTCGACAATTACACTGTGGCCTACGCCTTCCAAAGTTTTTATTTCACAATCCGGCAGTGCTTCCACGGTTTTTTCAAGCATTTTTTCATTTATAAGCATATCTTTTTCTCCCACAAGAACTAATACGGGGAAATTAAGTTTGTTTAAATCGTTCAAATAATTGTATTTTTCCAAAGCCCGGGCATTATCTTTAAAAGCACGAGGATCCATCATCAATGCATCATCCGTAAGCTTGGAAAGCATTTTATCAGGATCTCCAGATGGCATTATTCCCTGCAAGGCGAATTTAAGCAGCGATCTGTTGCTTCTGTAAGAATCAAGAATCGGATATGCCTCTTCTGGTGTCTGAAGTCCATCAGCGGGAGCTGGATCTATAAGAAGCATTTTTTCCACTTTTTCAGGATTGTTTATCGCATATTTCATCGCGACTGCTCCCCCGAGTGAATGTGCTACAAGATTCACTTTTTTCATATCAAAAGTATTTATAAAAACGTTTAAATCTTCTGCATAATTCTCTATACTTATTTCATTTGGCAATCTGTCAGAATCGCCAAATCCCGGCAGATCAAGTGAAATACCTTTGATGCCAGTTCCTTCAAGCCTGTCAAGAACAGGTTTATACCATCTCCAGGAAGCAAAATTACCATGAACCATGAATACTGGTTTTCCCGAAGGATCACCACCTGTTTCATAATGAACTGAACCATTTTTGGTCTTAACAAACATAGCTTCATCCCTCCTGAATTTCATTTTTCTTATAAGTTTCTTTATATAAGCCCAGGGTTTACCGAAGTATTTCCAGTTAAGTATGTAAAGGCCGTAACCAAGTCCTCTTGGGAAGAACATAACTACTACGACCAGAAGCACACCGAAAATAATCGACATAGGAAGGTTAGCCCTGCTGAAAAGGAATGGAATTCCTATCATCAGTATGGCACCTATGAAGTTACCGGACATTGAAGCAAGACCACCGACAACTATCATGGCAAGCAAATTAATTGAGTGTCCCAGTCCAAAATCAATAGGTGAAATATAATTTATGGTATGAGCATACAGTGAACCAGCCATACCTGCATATACGGCACTGATTACAAAGGCAATCAACTTGTATTTTGCAACATCAATACCAGCAGATCTTGCGGCAAATTCGCTTTCACGAATCGCCTTCAGGGCTCTTCCTGTTTTTGATTTCAATATGTTGTAACCAACTATGAAAAGTAGCAGTGTAAAGAAAACTATAATTAGGTATTTTCCCAAATCAGTATCTACAGGTATTCCGAACAGATCGGGATTTGGAATATTTCTGATACCGATGTTTCCACCAACATATTCCCATGCTGCAAATACCTGTTCTATGGCGATACCAAAAGCCATCGTCGCAATTGCAAGATAGAAACCGGTAAGCCTTAATGCCGGAAAACCAAGAGCCAGACCGAATAAACCGGATAAACCACCTGAAAGGAAAATGGTAACAATAAACGGAAAATTAAAATTCTTTGTCAGCACTGCGGAAAGATACGCCCCGATTGCAAGGAAAGCTGCATGTCCTATTGATATCTGTCCTGCATATCCTATAAGTATATTCAATCCGAAAGCCGCTATACTGTATATCAGAATCTGACTGAAAATACTTATGAGAAAGGTCTGTGTGCTGAATATGAAAGGCAATGCAATTAAAACTATTCCGAAAAAAATGAAATTTCTTTTTACATTCATACTCAAACCCTCCTCTTGGTAGATTTCCCAAGTAAACCGGAAGGTTTAACCAGTAGCAGCACTATTATGATCAGCAATGCAAATGTCATTTTGAGTTCTATTGAAATATATTTTCCTATAAACTGTTCAATTACACCGAGAAGCAGACCACCAACTATCGCACCAGGGAGGCTGTCAAATCCACCAAGAACGGCAGCTGTTAATCCCTGTACCTGAAGATCAACCATCATACTCGGGTGTACGTTGGTTTTTGGGGCAGCCAGTATGGCAGCTAAAGCGCTCAGTCCGGTACCAAATCCCCATGCAAATGAATAAACGGAACCAACTTTTATACCCATGAGTTTTGCCGCTTCTTCATTCTGTGAAGATGCTCTGATCGCCAAACCGAGTTTCGTGTATTTTAAGTAGAAGAAAGTTCCGAAAACTATAGCCGCGGTTAAGATGAATATCAAAATATCCTGAGGAGGAAGAACTATCATACCGCCGTCAAATCTCAGAATAAATGGTCTGCCAGAAATAATATTCGGTAACTGCTGGTAATCCTGTTTCCAGATAAGCAATGCGAGTCCTTCCAGAAGCATTAGCAATCCAAGTGTTATTATTAGCATTGCCGAATGAGATAAATGCCTGACCGGACGCAGCAGGAATTTCTCGGTTACGATTCCTATTACCACAGCGAATATCAAACCTATAATTATTGAAACAAAAAAAGGCATACCAAGAATTGCGTAGAAAGTAAAAGTGATATAGGTTGCGAACATTCCCATATGACCGTATGCAAAATTGACAACTCCCGAAGTCTTATAAACTATTACAAGTCCGAGGGCTACCAGAGAAAAAAGGCTTCCTTCTCTTAGCCCTAATACTATTTGTTGTAACACATCATCACCTCAATCAACTTATCCGCCGAGATATTTTTTCTTTACTTCCGGATCGGCCAGCATATCCTTACCCGTTCCTTCCAAAACTACGTTTCCCACTTCAAGAATATATGAATAATCCGATACATGTAAAGCGGTATTCGCATTCTGCTCTACCAGAAAAATCGTTTTTCCCGATTTTCTCAATCCGACAAGAATATCAAAAATACCTTCAACTATTTTTGGCGCGAGGCCAAGAGAAGGTTCATCCAACATCAATAAATGGGGTTCTGTCATAAGAGAACGTGCTATTGCCAGCATCTGTTGTTCGCCACCCGAAAGCGTACCCGCCATCTGTTTCTTTCTGTCGGCAAGTATTGGAAACAAACTGTACATCTCTTCTGCCTTTTGTTTTATTTTTGCTTTATCTTTGACAATGTAAGCGCCTGCTAACAGATTTTCATAAACACTGAGTGCAGGAAAAAGCTTTCTGCCTTCAGGACATTGAACTATTTTCTTTTCCACAACGGAAGAAGTACTCAATTTATCTATTCTTTCGCCTTTAAAAGTTATTTCACCTTCAGAAATATTGTTTATCCCCGATATGGCTCTAAGAGTAGTAGACTTTCCCGCACCATTAGCACCTAGGAGTGAAGTAATTGTCCCCTCCTCTACTTTAAGGGATATACCTTTTAGGGCTTCTACATAACCATATTTTAATTTAACGTTTTTCAATTCAAGCATATTTATTCTCTCCCAGATAAGCTTCTATAACTTCTGGATTGTTCTTTACATCTTTAGGTTTTCCTTCGGCTATCTTTTTCCCGAAATTCATTACAGTAATATCATCTGAAATATCCATTACCAGTGACATATCATGTTCTACAAGTAAAACGGTTATTCCAAGTTTCTTTATCTCAAAAATTATTTCTTTCAAATATTCAGTTTCAGAAGGGTTAAGACCTGCGGCGGGTTCATCCAGCAATATGAGTTTTGGGTCTGTCATTAAAGCCCTTCCTATTTCAACCATTTTTTGAAGCCCATAGGGAAGCATTCCGGCATGAGAAGTCAGTCTGTTTTTCATATTAAGGAAATCTGCTACCTGAATGGCTTTTTCAATGGCATTCTGTTCTTCTTCTCTGCATTTCTTCAATTGAAATCCTTCTTGAAACCAGTTGGTGTTTACTTTAGAATGTAAACCAACTATGAAATTATCTCTGACAGTGAGTAATTTAAAAATTTCCAGATTCTGGAAAGTCCTCGTTATTCCTATTTTAACTGTTTTATGCGGAGGAAGTCTTAAAAGATTTTCTCCATCGAATTCGACATTACCCGAAGTTGGGTTTACAACTCTCGTTATAACGTTGAATAATGTGGTCTTTCCGGCACCGTTTGGTCCTATCAGAGAATGTATGCTTCCTTTTTCCACGTTCATATCCATTTCTGAAACGGCAACTAATCCACCAAATTTTACCGTTACATCTTCTATTTGAAGTAAGGCCACCATATCACCTCAATTTATAATGTGAAAATACAAGTAAACCGGTAAGCTAAAAAAGCTTACCGGTATTAAATCAATTATTTCAAGTTTACCCAATCCTGGTGTTTAAGCATCTGTCCATCTTTTACTTTTAGGATGTACATTTCTCTTACACCAACACGGCAGGTTTCACTTTCAGAGCTGAAATTTGAATATGTAATTGAAGGAGTAATCATACCTCTCCAGTCTTTCATACCTTCGAGTGCAGTTACAAGAGAATCAACAGTAGGATTCTTTCCTGCTCTTTTCAAGCCTTCAGTGAAAACTTCAGCTGCGATAAATCCGGCTGCTGCGTAAGCATTTGGGATTTCTCCAGGGAAGCTTGAATCGTATATTTCGAAGTATTTCTGAACGTTTGGATCCTCTGTATTTCCGATATCTACCCATGCCAATGATTCGAATCCTTCAGCAGCGTCCTGAGCAAGTGCTATAAGTGTTACGTCTGCGTTCGCATAGCTTCCGAGGAATAATGGTTCATAACCGTAATCTTTGGACTGTTTGAGGAAATTAGGTGTCTGAGGAATGAAAGTAAGCATGTAAACTGCATCTACTTCAGCTGTCATGAGTTCTATTATTTCATTATCAAAAGCAGTTGCTGTTGGATTTATAGGTAATTCTGCAACGAGTTTACCTTTATGTCCGTTTTCTTCCAGCCACTTTTTCATCCCTGCAAGAGCTTCTTTACCTGCATCATCAGCTCTGTATACGATACCTATTTTCTTAGCACCAACGATTTCTGTAAGATATTTCGCAGCTATAGGTCCTTCTGTAGAATAGTAGTTAGGCTGTACTGAGAATACATATTCTTTTGGAGGAACTGCGAGTAAACTCGAACCGCTGCCCTGGTAAACGAAAGGAACTTTTGAATTGTTAAGATAATCCATAACTGCGAGACAGCCAGGTGTACCAAGACCGCCAACCATCGAGAAAACTTTATCCTGTTCTACCATTCTCTTAACTTCTACTACGGTTTTGGAAGGGTTAAACTGGTCATCTGCAACGAGAAGGTCTATTTTTCTACCGTTAATTCCACCATTTTCATTTACCCAGTTAAAGTATGCATCCATACCTTTTCGCATTGACACTCCGATAGGAGCAACTGGTCCGGATAAAGCCTGGAAAGATCCTATTTTAACTGTATCTTCAGAAATACCGTTAACTTCCTGTACTTTCCAATCCATCCATTCAGGAACCATCCATTCTCCTGTTGCATATTCTTCAGGATATACTGCTTCCCATTTATCTTTACCCTGCCACTGGAAGATAATACCTCTTGCGGCATCTCCACCGTATTTCAGGCTGTGATTTTCATCGAATACAACTGGTGCAACACCTTTGTCTCCACCGAGTTTGAATTCAACTTTTTCTATTGCTTTTATCCATTCATCCTTGTTGTTTATATCTTTTACATTTTTAGAAGCTTCTTTAAGTACGTATAATGCATTATAGGCTGGATAGGAAATGAATCCAGGATTATTTCCGTATTTTGCAACGTGATCTTCTACAAACTGCATTGTATTGGATGTAAGAGGAGCAGGACCGCCATTAGGATATGCGGAAGTCTCGAATATACATTTTCCACCAGTCTGGTCATAGAATTCAGGTTTTAAAGCTGGTCCAACAGGTCCTACTATTGCAGCTTTAACTTTAAGGTCGTACCACTGTTTTACAAAGGCAATTCCATCATCCGTAACTATTGAATTGATAATTACCTGTGCACCAGCATCAACAGCTTTTTTGAATGTAGCGGAGAAATCTGTTGTTCCCATTGGGAAATAGTCTCTGTATACTACTTCTATTCCATTTTCTTCACAAACTCTTGCTGCTTCTTCTGCGATTCCTTTGGAGTATACAAGGTCAACAGCTACTATTGCAGCTTTGGTAATTCCGTATTTAGGTTTGAGATAATTTGTGATGAAATCTCCGGTGGCAGTTCCCTGAGAGATTGAATCCAGTGTTCCTATACGGAAGTAATATTTGTATTTATCGTAGTCTTCTCCAACTTTATCAGTTACTTCTGCTGATGCTGCACCTGTACCGAGCCAGATCGTCTTGTATCTTGCCCATCTGTCCATAGCACCAAGTACTGCTCCACTGCTCATACCACCAATTATAAAATCTACTCTTTCTCTTGTGGTGAGTTTCTGAATGGCTGTTATCATTTTTTCTGCTTTTGCTTCACTGTCCTGAAAAATCAATTCTATCTGTTTGCCTGCTATTCCGCCATCCAGATTGATTTCTTCTGCTGCCATTTCCACAGCCTGTTTTATCCATTCGCCTGTTTCCTGCTGGAACGGACCAACAACACCTATTTTCCAGGTGTTAGCTGCGAAGGAACTAAGTGTGACGATTACAACTAACAAAATCATTAAAACACTTTTCTTCATGATTTCTCCTCCTGTTTTAGATTATAAAAAAATTATCCTACGCCTAAATATGCGTCCCTTATATAATTGTCCTTCTGAATATTTTCCGGTGTATCTTCCTTCAAAATCTTTCCGTGTTCTAGAATCGCAACTTTATCCGCAATAGGCATAACCATAGTCGCATCCTGTTCAACAATTAAAATGGTCATACCGAGTTCTTTAATTTTTCTTATCCCTTCGAAAATCTGTTCTTTGATTATATGTGCCAATCCCATGGAAGGTTCATCCAATAAAAGAATTTTTGGTTTTGCGGTCATCGCCCTTGCAATTGCAACCATTTGCTGTTCTCCACCACTCATAGTATTTGCAAGCTGAGACTTTCTCTCTTCGAGTCGGGGGAAGATTTCGAATACCCTTTTTATTTCCTGGGATAGTGAATCCTTTTCCTGACTGTACAATCCACCAAGTTCAAGATTTTCCATTACGGTCAAATCCCTGAACAGCCTTCTGTTTTCAGGAGAAAGTGAAACCCCTTTTCTCGTTATTTTGTAGGTATCATAGCCTGTAATATTTTCATTCAAATATATTACTTCACCACTTTTTGGAACTACCGTACCGGTAATTGTTTTTAAAAGAGTGGATTTTCCAGCACCATTTGGTCCGAGTACCGCCAGACACTCCCCTTCTTCAACACTGAGACTGAGATCTTCAAGCACTATTGCAGATCCGTAACCCGAAATGACATTTTTAAGCTCAAGAATCGACAAGGTCGGCACCCCCTTTACCAAGATAAGATTCAATTACTTTTGGGTTGTTTATTATTTCATTCGGAGTCCCTTCGGCTATTTTTTCTCCGTAGTCAATAGCCACAACTCTCTCAACGAGTTTCATAAATTCCTTAAGTCTGTGTTCTATAAGAACTATGGTAGTTTCGTTTACTTCATTTGCTCTAGAAATAACTCTGGATATCGGTTCTATTTCCTGATGTGTCAGCCCTGCGAAAGGTTCGTCCAGAAGAATCAGTTTGGGATTCATGGACAAAGCTTTGGCAACTTCCAGTTTCTTCAAAAAACCGTGAGGCAGAAGTTCTACGTTTACTTCAAGAACATCAGAAAGCTCAGACATTTCCGCGATTTTTTCTATCCATATTCTTCGCTGTTCTTCATTTCGAATTTCCTTTTTCATCTTTGCCGACAGTGTTGCTATTTTTAAATTATCGTAAACGGTTAATTCCTTGAAAGGCTTGACTATCTGGAATGTCCTTACCAATCCCATATTTGCAATTTTTTCCGGTGATAATCCGATGATATTTTTATCTTCGAACATAACTTCTCCTGCATCGGCTTTTCTGAATCCCGTAATAAGATTAAACATTGTGGTTTTTCCGGCACCGTTCGGACCCAGTATTCCCACTCTTTCACCTTTCTGTACCTCAAAACTGACTTCGTTTACCGCTTTCAATCCACCGAATTGTTTCAGAAGATTCTTAACTGACAGGATACTCATTTTTTCACCCCTTTACTGAGAATATCAACAGGTGAATTTCTGTTCTTTTTAAAGAAATCGCCTATTATGTTGAATACTCCACGTGGGAGGAAAATAACGGTAATCATGAGTATTCCGCTGTAAATGAGCTGGTTCCAGTCACCAAAGTCTCTCAGCATTTCTGAAAGGTAGGAAAGTGCAAATCCACCCAAAGCAGCAGGAATTATTCCACCAAGTCCGCCTATAACACACATGATTATTATATTGAGTGATAACGGGAAAACTATATCCGGGCCTACATAACTGTAATAGTGTCCAGATATCGTACCAGCCACACCTGCAAAAGCAGCGCTTATTCCGAATGCCATAACTTTAAATTTATCGGTGTAAATACCCAACGCGCGTGCAGCATCGTCATCAGATTTTATGGCTTTCAATGTCAATCCGAAATTGGATTTTCCAATTAAGTAAAGTATGAGAATTGCTATAACTGCAAAAATCAACACGAAATAGAAAGATGATATTTCGTCTCCTGTCAGGAATTCTATTCCGTAAAGTCCATCTTCTCCTCCTGTAATATCCGAGAAAGAATATGTAAGCTTCTCCATGATAGAGGCAACCGCAAGTGTTGCGAGGGCAAAATATGGTCCTTTAAGTCTTAGTGTCGGCAGGCCTATTAACACACCGAACACGAAAGACAGAACGGCAGCTATGGGTATGGAGAGATACGGTTGTATTCTGAAACTCTGGGAGATGAATCCCAGCATGTATGCTCCTATACCAATGAATGCCGCATGGCCGAAGTTTTCCTTTCCGGTGAATCCGGATAAAAGATCCCAGCTTGCTGCATAAACTGCATAAATCAATGCTATTGAGAAAACAGTAATCATGTACAGATCGTCAGATATAACCGGGAAAAGAAACAGCATTACCGTTCCTGCTAAAATTAAAATTGTTGGAATAGATAATTTTTTTAACATATCAAATCACCCCGGTTAAATAGTTTTCTTTCCCATTAAACCACTGGGTTTAAATATAAGGAATATGAATACAACGGCAAGGAATGCCACTTCCGTCATACTGCTTGTCCACGTCAAAGCTATCAGAGTTTCAAGATAGCCCATTATAAAAGCTGCAATTATACTTCCACTCAGACTTCCCAAACCACCGAAAATTACGATCGCAAATGCCTTTATCAATGTAGGGAGCCACATAGTCGGTGAAATTGAAAGATAAGGAGAAATAACAACTCCTGCAACACCTGCAAGAAGTGCTGAAATGGCAGAGGTTACGACAAAAATCAGGTTCGTGTTAATCCCTACGAGCTCTGCCGCATATACATCCTGTGAAGTAGCGGTTATTTTCTTACCAATTGATGTCTTGTTAATGAAAAGCATCACAAGTATAATTGTCAATAAAGATGCAGCAAAGGCAAAGACTCTTGATCCCGGAACTATTTCCGAACCAATAGTGATACTGTTGTCGATAAAAGGTGGTATGCTGTAAAACCTGGCTCCGAAGATCATCTTTAACAAATATTGTGTGAAATACGCTCCACCTAATGTGAAAATAAGCAGATAAATACTTTCACCTTTTTTCTTCAAATATAAAAGTGGATATTTCATCATTACTGCGCCCAATACCATTACAAGGGCAAGTGAAGCAATCGCAGAAATCCATAACGGAATACCAAGGCTTGAAAATACAAAGGTTAAGTAGGCTGCGACCATATAATATGCACCATGATAAAGGTTTACTATGCCCGCTACTCCGAATGTAAGTGAAAATCCTAAAGCAATCAATGCATAGATAGAACTGTTTATAGTCCCGTTGATCAATAAGCTTTGCAACATATTAAGACACTCCCGTTTATATTAACCCTATAACAGAGGCCTCTTTTAAAAGAGTTTCTCTGTGTTCAGGATTTGAAATTGATATTAATTCATGTACTCTCTGTGAAACGGATTTTCCTCTTAAATGTGCCACTCCGAACTCGGTAACTACATAATCCAGGTCATGTCTTGGAACTGTTACAGGAGAACCCAAAGGCAGCATCGGTACTATTTTGGAATCCCCTTTTTTTGTGGTGGATGCAAGTGCTATGATGCCTTTTCCATTCTTGCTCATGACAGCACCTCTATGTGTGTCAAGCTGTCCGCCGGTACCACTGTAATGTTTATTGCCAAGTGCTTCAGAGCATACTTGACCTGTTAAATCAACCATAAGTGCTGTGTTGACACTTATCATATTGTCATTTTGAGATATTATGTACGGATCGTTTACATATTTTCCCCTCATAATCCAGACGCCAGGATTATCGTTGACAAACTCGTACATTTTTTTTGATCCAAGTGCAAAAGTACAAACTGCTTTCCCGGGCCAAAGTGTTTTTTTATTGTTGGTTATTGCTCCGGCTTCAAATAAATCAATCATAGATTCCGTAAACATTTCAGTATGGATTCCAAGATCTTTCTTATCCTTAAGAAGTCCGGCAACTGCATTGGGAATACCACCGATTCCAATTTGTATAGTAGAACCGTCATTTACAAGACACGCAATATTACCGGCTATTTTTTCATCAAGTTCGGTTGGTTTGGCATCAGGTAATTCGGGAATTTTATAGTCAACTTCATATAAATAATCTACCTGTGAAATGTGAATTTGTGTATCGCCATGAGTTCTTGGTGCATTGGGGTTTACTTCAAGAATAACTCTTTTGGCTTTTTCGCAAACATCTTTTTCGTAAGTTGCACTGAGTGAAAGTGACATAAATCCATGTTCATCCATTGGTGATGCAATTCCGATGTAATAATCAGGAGTAACCGTGCTGAGAAGATTGGTACCAGATTCATGTAAGTTGTTGGGTACATAAGTGACAGTCTTGATTCCCTGTTTGACAGTGTTCCTTATACCTGCATTGTGAAACCATGAATTGTTGAAGAAAGTACCCTCATATTCTTTTTTTTCGTAAAACTCATAATTTTTCATGTTGAGGCAGGTATATACCTCAACGTTCCTGACACTTCCGGAAATCTCATGAAGCCTTGACAGGAAAACCTGAGGTTCCATACAGGCCATACCTGAAATTATGATTTCATTACTTTTAATTAAAGACAGAACATTCTCTACCTTCGTTTTCTTTGCGTTGTAAAGATCATTAAATTTTCCCATTTTATCCTCCTTACCTACTCCAGAGGTCCCCATTTGACCACTGAAGAAGCCCAAACAAATCCAAGCCCGGCTCCAACCATGACTACTACATCTCCATCTTTTATCTTTCCTTCCTTTAAACCAAGTTCAATGGACAGTATCTGGTCATTCTGACCTATATGTCCGTAATCCTGAAGATAAGTTGTCTTGTCTTCAGAAAGGTTTAACTCTTCCAGTACGGCAAGATGTGCTGATTTTTTAAAGTGTAGTATCGCAAGATAGTCAATATCTTCCTGGGTGTATCCCGATTTCTGTAAGGATTCTCTTATAACTGCAAAGAAATTTGGTAAAGTCTTTTCACCAAGTCTTGTTTTAAATGCCTTAGGATCTCCATCAATTTTGAAATGCATATTTTCGATATCCTGTTCTTTCATTGGCCATGATTTATTTCCACCTACGGGAACTTTGCACCCTATTGAGAAAGAACCGTCGCCTTTAAATGATGAACCCATTAATACGTTGCGTTTGTAACCTTTTCTCATTACCATTGCAGCGCCGCAGGCACCAATGTCGAACATGAATGAAGAAGAAGGTTCATCGTAATCTATCAGGTCACCGTTACGATATCCGGATACCAGTAATACCGTATTTACGTCATCGTTTGTCAGCATAAGGCTTTTCGCCGTCTGCATACCGGCCATCATGGATCCGCACATTGCTTCCATATCGAATCCCCAGGCATTATCGGCACCCAACTCGTATGCGACAAATAAACTTGCGAGCCAGCATGGATAATCCTTATGCTGAGCACCATTCCAAATAATGAGGTCTATTTCCTCCGGCTTAATTCCGGCGTTTTCTATGGCTTTTTTTGATGCTTCGATTCCCATAAAACTTGCCGTATCTTCAGGTCCGGGAATTGGTTTTCTTGAAACACCAAACTTTTCGTCGATAACCTTTTCCGGAATACCTGATTTTTCAGCAATTTCTTCTGCTGTAACAAAAGTCTTGGGTATATATGTTCCCATACCCATGATACCAATTACTTCATTTAACATTTTAAAGTCGCCTCCATACATATCAAAAACTAAATATGGCATACGTCCATGCGTATGCCTTTATATTTTTATATATTTTTTATTATTACTGCAGTTCCCATTCCTCCACCAATGCAAAGGCTTGCGAGACCGTATTTACTGTTTCTTTTTTTCATTTCGTATAAAAGTGTAACGATTATTCTGTTTCCGCTGCAACCTATCGGATGTCCCAATGCGATAGCGCCACCATTAACGTTTGCCCTTTCCTTAATCCATTCAGGTGTTACACCGTGAGTCTCAGCCAGATCTTTTATAACTCCAAGACTCTGAACCGCAAATGCTTCGTTTAATTCGAACAAGTCTATATCAGTTATTTTCAAACCACTTTTTTTCAATACTTTGTTTACTGCCCCAACAGGACCTAAGCCCATTACACTTGGATCGACCCCGTTCTGGGAAAAAGCAACAATTTCTGCCAAGGGTTTCACGCCTGTTTTCTCAACCATTTCTTCTGACATGATTAAAGTCATTGAAGCACCATCGTTTATTCCAGATGCATTTCCTGCGGTAACTGACCCCTCTTTTTTGAATGCAGGTCTTAATTTTGAAAGTCCTTCAATTGAAGAATTAAGTTTAGGATGTTCATCAGTATCGAAAACTACGTCACCTTTTCTGGTTTTTATAATTACAGGCACGATTTCATCCTTAAATTTTCCATCTTCAATTGCGGTCTTTGCTCTATTTTGACTTTCCAGAGAAAAAGCATCCTGCTCTTCCCTGCTTATTTCGTACTGTTCAGCTATATTTTCAGCTGTAATTCCCATATGGTAATTGTTAAAAATATCTGTTAACCCATCTGATGTGATATGATCTTTAACTTTTCCATCTCCGAGTCTGTATCCAAATCTGCCATTAACCATAAGGAAAGGAGCCATGCTCATATTTTCAATACCACCGCTTAAAACCACGGAAGCTTCACCCATCATAATATCCGTTGCACCGATCATCATTGATTTCATACCCGACCCGCAAACCATGTTTACAGTATATGCTGGATTTTCATTAGGAATTCCGGAGTTAATACTTACTTGTCTTGCTGGTCCCATACCCTCTCCTGCGGTAAGGACATTTCCAACTATCGTTTCGTCTACGAGTTTCTTGTCTATTCCTGCCTGCTCTATAGCAGCATTTGCTGCTATAACTCCGAGTTGCGTGGCGGGAGTTGACTTTAAAGTACCTCCAAAAGTACCGATAGGTGTTCTTTTAGCACCGACTATAAAAACTTTGTTCACTTAATGCTCCCCCTTCCTTTTTCCGTAATATTTAAACCGTAAAAAATCAGTTCCGATAATGGATCAATATATTTCCTGAAATCTTCCTTGGATGTTTCTCCCAAAATCAACAATGAATGACCCAGAAGGTGTCCTATACCCATAAGAATAAATGCGAGAGATTTAATGTCCATGTTTCTGATTTCATTGTTTTTAATTGAAATTTCAAGTGGAACGAAATAAGCTTTCTGTAATTTTTCATAATATTCAAGGGATATTTTCTTGTCAACAAATTCGGCTTCCCTTACAATTGCATAAATATTTCTGTGCCTTCTGAAAAAATCTAAAAAAGCCATATATGAAGCAATTTCTATATTCCTTCTATCCTTTATTTCCGCAGTACATATTTTCATAAAATGCCTTAAAGATTTATTGGTGTCATCAACAAGTGTCATCAAAATATCTTTTTTAGATTTGAAATAAATATAAAAAGCGCCCACGCTGCATTCGCTCATAGAAACTATTTCATGTATGCTTGTATTGTTAAATCCATTTCTGCCAAAAAGCAATTCTGCTGATTTCAACAGGGTCTTTCTGGTTCGCTCACCTTTCGTCTCCGGTTCCTCTTCTATTCTTGAATACTTGTCAAGTATTCTGTATACATTCAGGTCAACTTTAAATTCTCCCTTTGATATTCCGTTAACATAGAAATCCTTTAAAACTTCTCTTACATTTTCCGGTACTTCAGTTTCATTCCACAATACCCAGAAAGTTCCTATGTACATCAAAGGTCCTATAAGAAACCAAAGTGTAACTGGCGGGTACAAATCATTGTTCATCGGGAAAGTGTTTTTAAGAGAATCACTTAAGATTTGATGGAATCTCGCCGCAAGGTTTCTATCTATAAACTCGGCTTCACGATATACTTTGAATTCACTTTTATATTTCCATATACTGTCAAAAAATGAATTGACCATATAGCTTATTTTTTCATCCAAAGAGACGCGCATTGAAAGCGCGTCCTTTATCAAATTAAAGAATTCCTCCTGAAATGATTCCAGGATGATTTCAAATATATTATCTTTTGATTCAAAATACTGATAAATCGTCGCAGGAGAAACACCCGAATCTCTTGAAATCGCTAGTATGGAAGTCTTATGATACCCCTGGTTCAAAAATAACTTCTGAGCGGAATCATAAATTCTCTTCCAGGTTTCTTCTCCTTTTGAAGATTTTGGAACTCTTCTAATGCTCATAAAACCATTCCCTGTGTTTTATTAGATGACAAGTCCTCCATCTATTCCGAGAACCTGACCTGTAATGTATCTGGCTTCATCACTAACGAAGAAAAGGAAAGCATTTGCAATGTCTTCCGATTCTCCCAGCATTTTTAAAGGAGTTTTTTCAATCATATAATTGATGACCTTTTCGGGAAGATCCTTTGTCATAGGTGTTCTGATAAATCCAGGTGCAACTGCGTTTACCCTGATTTTGTATCTTGCAAGTTCTTTTGCCCAGGATTTTGTCATACCGATAACTCCCGCTTTAGTAGCGGCATAATTTGTCTGTCCGATATTTCCGAAAACTCCTACTACTGAAGAGGTAGAAACAATGGCACCACCCTCATTTTTCATATGAGGCATAACGCTCTGTGTCATGTTAAAAACACCTTTCAAATTTACATCTATAACTTTATCCCACTGTTCTTCCGTCATCTTTACAAGAAGAGCATCTCTTGTAATACCTGCGTTGTTGATGAGTATATCGATTCTGCCGAAATCTTCTTTGACTTTTAATACAGAAGAGGATACTTCCTCTCTGTTGGTTACATCAAGATGATAGCCTTTTACTGTTCCGGGAAGATTTTTAGACTCCTCAACTAATGAATTAAGATCATCATCAAGAACGTCACATGCTGCAACATTTGCTCCTTCAGCAGCAAACTTAAGTGCTGTAGCTTTTCCAATACCTCTTCCGGCTCCCGTAACTATCGCAACTTTTCCTTCAAGTTTCAAAATGTACACCTCCATTTTTTCTTAATCATATAAACATGCTTGAATATCACATATAAAACTGAAAATCTGTTTTATAGATCTGCATTTAGTCTTTACTAATCTCGTTAAAACTCGATTTATTTCAAAGTGTAAAATGATAAGGATAATTAACTTAGGAATTATAATTTCAGCATTGAACAATAATTATTAAGTGAATCACCTATCACATCAATATCATATACTAAACCAAATTTCTTTACAAATCACTACATTTACAAATATAGCTGAATTTAACCGATTATGTATGTTTATCTGCGTATATCTTTCTATTTCATATATACATCTTCTTTTTATATAACGCATATTATAAAATCAGGAGGTATAAAAAACCATGTGTACCTGTCTGTGATATAATTTATAAAATATTATGGGAGGTTATTCTATGAAAAAAGGGCTTATCGTAATTGTATTGATGTTGATGTTGTTTATTTCGGTTTTTTCTGTGGAATTGGTGAATGATTACCGTGGTATAAAGAAGTTCGAATACAAAGTAACTTCTCCCGATGAAATTTTTTATTATGGAGCAGAAATAAATTCAGCAGGCGGGGAAAATGAAGTTAAAACCTGGACAACAAAAAGATTTCCTGCAGATATAGAGTTAAGTGAATCTGAGGTTCTTTCAGCATCAGTTGGATCTTCTTTTATGATACTTATGAATCCTATATACACACAAATACTAACTTCTCTGGATATGGAGAGTATGTCACTTGGTTTCTTTTTCGGATTCGATATAAAAGATGAAGGTATGGAACAGGTAGGTAGATGGGTTGGTAAAAAAGTTGCATTAATGCAGGGGGGGGAGAAAATTCTTTCCTGGGTAATAAGTGAAGAAATAGGAATGGTTTTAAAAACGGAAATGTATGAAGATAATATTACGATAGAACTTGTAGATTTTGTAAAATAACATATCAGTTTATCTGGCAAACTCAAATGCAAATGGGTAAAACAAGAGGTGAATAAAAATGAGTAAAAGAAAAATTATTTTAGATTGTGATCCCGGACATGATGATGCAGTTGCTATTTTACTTGCGGGGGCAAGTGACAAAATTGATTTACTTGGAATTACAACTGTAGCAGGTAATTCATATGTTCACAACACCACAAGAAATGCATTGATCATTACCGAGATGGCAGGTATAGAAACAGAGATTTATGAAGGAGCCGCAAAGCCAATTTTAAGAAATCAGATAGTAGCTCCTGATATTCACGGAGAATCAGGGCTTGAAGGTGTGGAACTTCCTGAACCTGTTAGAAAAAAATCTGAAATACCAGCTGTTGAATTTATCGCGAAAACTATAAAGGATAACCCAGGTGAAGTTACGCTGGTACCTATCGGTCCACTTACAAACATCGCTCAGTTTGTTTTAAACTATCCTGAGCTCTGTATGTATGTTAAGGAAGTTGTAGTAATGGGTGGAGGGATTGAGTTCGGAAATGTAACTCCCACAGCCGAATTTAACATATTTGCTGATCCGGAAGCTGCCCAGATAGTACTTCAGTCAGGAATGCCCGTGGTAATGGTTCCGCTGGATGTTACCCATATTGCAAAGATAAATATGGAAGAAATAAAAGAACTGCAGAAATACAGTTCGGAAGTTGTATCAAAAATGGGAATACTCCTTGAATTCTTTCATCAGACATATTACGATGTTTTCAGAATTGAAGGTGCACCGCTTCATGATCCATGTACGATAGCTTATCTTATTGAGCCTGATATATTTGAAAGTGAAGAATTCTATGCCGAAATAGAATTGAATGGAAAACTTACATATGGGCAGACAGTTGTCGATTATTGGAAAAAACACGGTAAAAAACCCAACTCCAAATGGCTTTTAAATGTTGACAGAAAAAAATATATAGATATAATATTCGAACAACTGAAAAAATTTAACTGATCTTAAATAAAGGAGAAATAACGATGGCAGAAGATCCGAGATATCATATCAGAGTAAAGGAAGGCGATGTAGGTAAATACGTAATTTTACCCGGGGATAGAGGCAGAGTTAAAAGAATTGCAAAATATCTCGAAAATGCCCAGGTTGTTGGAGACAACAGAGAGTATTTTACTATGACGGGAACAATTGCAGGAGAAAAAGTTTCAGTAATGTCCACCGGAATGGGTGCTCCTTGTGTTTCTATTGGCGTGGAAGAACTTAAAACTCTGGGTGTGGAAACATACATAAGAATCGGAACTACCGGTGCACTTCAAAATGGTATAAAACTCGGAGATTCCATTATTCCGACAGGTGCAATAAGGGATGATGGAACTATGGATTTCTATTTACCTAAGGCATTTCCGGCTGTTGGTGATTTTGATGTATTATCAAATTTGAAGGAAGCCGCTGAAATTATTGGAAATCCTTATCATATGGGAGTTGTACACTCTACGGATTCTTACTATGGAAGATTTTTCAACCAGAAGAAAGCCGCCGAATTGTTTGAACTTTATCAGAAAGCCAACACTCTTGCGGTGGAAATGGAAGTTTCAAGCCTTTATCTGTTGGGATCAGTCCATGGTTTGAAAACCGGTGCTATTCTGACAACGAGAGAAGAATTTGCAGAAGATGGCACATATGTTCAGGCTGGTGATAAATACGAGAATGGTATGGAAAACAGTATTAAAATAGTAATCAAAGCTATAGAACTGATGATTACCAAATCAAAAGTATAATCTGTTTTTATAAAATTCATTACCACATTTTAAAAGGAGGGTGTTTACATGAAAAAGATAGTAATTTTATTACTTATCGCATGTTTCGCAGTAGCAGGTTTTGCCGCACAACCAAAGATTGCTCTTCTCATCAACGGAACTCTTGGTGACAAATCGTTCTTCGATTCTGCAGCCAGAGGTATGGAAATGGTTGAAGAAAAATTAGGTCTGGAAACAAAAATTGTAGAAATGAGTTATAACGCTTCAGAATGGGAACCTACAATTGATGATATTTCCGATTTAGGTGAATACGACATAATAATCGTTGGTACATGGCAAATGGTAGAAATTCTTGCAAGAATAGCACCGCTGTATCCTGATACAACTTATATCATTTTTGATACCGATATGGATTTCTCTGGTGGAGATATCGAAAATGTTGTAGCAATTACCTACAAACAGAATGAAGGTTCATTCCTTGCAGGTGCTTTAGCTGCAATGGTATCAAAATCTGATAAATTCCCTTACTCCAATCCAGATAAAAAGTTAATCGGATTACTTGGTGGTATGGACATTCCTGTTATAAACGATTTCGCAGTTGGATACATCGAAGGTGCGAAATACATCGATCCTGAAATGAAAGTATCCATTACTTACGTAGGGGCGTGGAATGACCCTGCAAAAGGTAAGGAATTCACATTGGCAATGTACAGACAGGGAGCAGATGTTGTGTTTGCTGTTGCCGGCGAAACCGGAAACGGAGTTCTTGAAGCAGCAAAAGCCATGGACAGATATTCAATCGGTGTTGACTCCGATATGCAGGTTTATTATGAAAGCAAAGACATGGAAATTGTAAATCATATGCTTACTTCCATGCTTAAAAATGTAGACCAGTCTCTGCTTACAGCAGTGGAATATTACGTAAACGGTACACTCCCAGTTGGAACCAACATGGCGCTTGGTCTTGAAGAAGGTGCTGTTGGACTTGCAAACAATCAGTATTTTGAAAAACTCATGAATGATTATCCTGAAGTAGCAGAAGTTCTCGCAAATCTTGAAAAAGATATAATCGATGGTAAAATCGAAATTACCACTGCATTTGGAATGACTAATGAAGAATTTGATGCAATTCAGGATTCTGTAAGACCTTAAAGACTCAGAATTAATAACTCAAATAAAAAAATGACCCTTTATAAGGGTCATTTTTTTATTTGAGTTTTCTCTCGGTTTGTTCAATATGAGCCTGAATAATTTCATCGGAAGTCAGTGAGGAAAAAACCTGAAAGAAATTTTCTTTTAAACCAGCTAATTGTACTACACCGGAGGTTTGACACCATAACACTGCAGATAGTTTTACCGGATCCATTTTTACTGATATGGAATCATCCTCCATTCCTTCCCTGACCGAATTAACTACTAATTCAAAAAGCTTTCTGCTTTCCCTCAAAGCCTCGCCAACATTCGGGTTGGATTTGGAAAGCATTACTTTTTCAGTTTGATAGGCAACAACAAATGAGTAATAATCTGGATATTTCTTGTAATACCTTGCAAATGCCCTTCCAATTTCTATAACTTTATCTCTTCCATTCGAGCATTTTTTTATCGACTCTTCGAACATGTTTACCATAGTTTTCAAAGCTCTGAGTCCTATTGCGTAATATAAATCCCTTTTACTCTTAAAATACAGGTACAATGTACCTTTTGCCACATCAGCTTCTTTTGCCACATCATCCATAGAAGTCTTCTTGAATCCCTTGGAGAAAAAGACGGTTTCAGCTGCGTCAATTATCATTACCATTTTTTTTTGCTTATCTTCAACACTCTTTTTCTGTGGTATTTTAATCACTCCTCAAAATAAAAACCAAATTTAATATCATGATAATGACTGGTAGTCATTACGAGTGAGTATACCACAACGTAATTCATATATCAAGTTACATTTTATTTTGTTAAATTGCGGCTTTGATAACTGCTTCCGCGACTCTGTCGGCAATTTCCGGAATAAATGGTTTCGGAAGAATACTTTCTTCAGACAATGCATTCTCATCAATCATTTCAGATATGGCATAAGCCGCTGCTAATTTCATCTTCTGTGTGATTTGACTCCTGCATTTTAAAGCCCCTTTGAAAATACCCGGGAATGCAAGTACGTTATTGACCTGATTTGGGAAATCAGATCTTCCTGTTCCAATAATCCTGGCTCCACCCGCCTTTGCCTCATCGGGGAAAATTTCCGGAACGGGGTTTGCCATAGCGAATACTATCGCATCTTTGTTCATAGATTTTATCATATCGGAATTTACAATACCAGGAGCAGAAACTCCTATAAAAACATCAGAATTCTGCATTGCATCTGAAAGTGTCCCATTCAATCCAGAAGGATTTGTCTGACAGGAAATTTTCTTTTGAGCTGGATTGAGCCAGTCACAGTCTTTTGAGATTATTCCCTTTTTATCACAAACTATGATTTCCTCAATACCAAATTCGAGTAAAAGGTTTGTTATGGCTATTCCGGCAGAGCCTGCCCCGTTTATTACTACTCTTACTGATTCCTTTTTTTTACCTGTCAGCTTAAGTGAATTAATCAAGCCAGCGAGTACAACTATCGCTGTACCATGTTGATCATCGTGAAATACAGGGATGCTTAGAGATTTCTTCAATCTCTCTTCAATTTCAAAACATCTTGGAGCTGAAATATCTTCAAGATTAATTCCACCAAGGCCAGGTGAAATTAACTCGACGGTTTTTACAATATCATCCGGATCTTTTGAGTTTATACAAATTGGGAACGCATCAACATCTGCAAATTCTTTAAACAGAACACATTTGCCTTCCATAACAGGCATTGCAGCTTCCGGACCAATATCTCCCAGTCCAAGTACCGCAGTGCCATCCGTTACAACCGCAACAGTGTTACCTTTCATGGTGTATTTATAAACATCTTCCAAATTTTCATTTATTTTAATGCATGGTTCCGCAACACCTGGAGTGTAAGCTAAAGATAAATCTTTTGAAGATTCTACTTTTACTTTTGATATTACCGAGAGCTTTCCTTTTAATTTTTCATGCATCAGTAAAGATTCCTGTTTTACATCCATTATATTACTCCTTTTCCCAAGGGAATGTATATTCATTCAGGTTGTATTCGTTTCTCATCCATTCCATTTCATTCATAAGTGATTCGTTAAGAGGGACACCTTTGTTTTTTCTGTATTGCCATACCAGGTATTCTTTTTCACCTGCGGTGTAAATTCTATCATGACCCGGAGCCTTTCTGGAATTTCTCAAATCCCTCAAAATGTCGCCGGTTATTTTTTTGAAACTTCCAAGCTCAGTGAAAGCCTCAACCTTTATGGCAATAAAAAAATGTCCAAGTGGATATGGTACCCTTTTTCCGGAAGGATCAAAGCCACTCAGCATTTTAAGGTAACTACCTGCCTGTAATGCTGCGCTTAATATCTCAACTACGGTTGCATATCCATAACCCTTATAACCGCCCAGTTCTTCTCCGGCACCACCAAGTGGAAGTAATGCAGCATCACCTTTAGTTAAATCTACCAGTATATCTTTCGTATCTGTTCTTTCTACACCGTTTTTATCTACTACCCACCCTTTGGGTATGTCTTTATCTAATCTTCCATATACTTCTATTTTTCCACGCTGTGTTATTGAAGTCGCACAGTCAAGAACAAAGGGGAACTCTTCGTCAGTTGGAATCCCAAAGGTCATAGGGTTCGTACCCAGCATATTTTCAACACCAAAAGTAGGGGCTATGGAAGGGCGTGCATTGGTACCGGTTATTCCGATCATACCCTTTTGTGTGGCCATGAGAGTATAATATCCCGCTATTCCGTAATGTGTTGAATTTCTTACCGCCACCATACCCATTCCGAGTTTTTCAGCCTTTTCAACTGCCATACTCATAGCTTTATGGGAAATTACATGTCCCATTCCGTTATGACCATCTAATACAGCTGTTGTCGGGGTTTCTTTAACAATTTCTATATCTGTTACGGGATTCAGTATTCCCTGTCTTATTCTATCTATATAGATCGGTTTTAGCCTGCCAATTCCATGGGAGTCAATGCCTCTTTTATCAGCAGTTATAAGAACATCTGCAACTATTTCTGCATCATTATGATTTATTCCGCTGGCAACCAGAACAGATTTCATAAAGTCTTTCATGTAGTCAAAACTTACCCAACATATTTTTTCTTCCATTTTACTACTCCTTTCTATAAAATGCATTATGATTATTATACCTCTTTGCGCAAAAATAACAAATAGAAATTATATACGTTATTTGATATTTTGTACATAATATGTTCTGTCAAACTGTTGTATTTAACTAATCAGATAATAGACAGTAAAAAAAATAATTAAAATTCAGAACTTCAACTTTTACACTTTAAAATCATATTATTCATTTGTAACTATTTCATCTAATGAAGTTTTGAATTGCTTTTTCATACGATGTTAGTAAATATCTTTCTTAGGTAAATAAAAAACAAATGAAATGATATATAATTATAAAAAAGTTTTGTGAGGTGGTCAAAATTAGAAAGTTAATTATATTCACGATATTATCGCTAATTTTATTCACACAGCATTTTTCTGAGGGTTTGAATTTAAAAGTAATACATGGGAAATATTTTGATTTGGTTTTCCAGGAAAAATGTGAAGAAGAAATTTTTTCTCTTGTACAGGAAGGGGAAAAAATCTATGAGAAACTCTCAGAATTTTTTGATATACGCATGAATAAATTCAGAGTATATGTTCTTGATACTATCGATACTGCCAATGCATATGCTGATCCATTCAGCAATGCGATAATCATATACCTGAACAGAAATGATTCAGAGTCTTTTTCAAACAGGCATGAATTCTGGCTTCCATTTGTTTTTTCGCATGAGTTGACTCATTTGCTGGTCTCGAATAAAGAGTACTTTCTGAAAAATCTTATAAATCCATTTGCTTCAGCGGTGTCCATGGGATTTGATTCAGCATTCACGCCTTCATGGTATCAGGAAGGTGCAGCTATTATGTCTGAATCCTTGTTATTCGATTCGGGAAGACTTAACGATCTGAAATTCAAATCTTATTTGAAATCGGATATAAAAACGAGAGAATTTTTCGGATTGAGTTTTGCAGGTTCGAATGGGTCACCATTTTTTCAGCCTCCAGGAATGAATTATCTGTATGGTGCAGATTTTATGAAATACATATACGATAAATACGGTGAAGAAAAATATGTATCTTTTATCCGGGATTTTGGAACGGAATTTTCTTATAATTTCAGGACGGTATCGGAAAGATTGTTTGGGGAAAAATGGCAACAGCTTATCAGAGATTGGAAAGACTCATCAATTGAAAAATTTGATGAAAGCAATATGAATTCTGAAGAACAATATGATACTTTTACAGATTCGGGGTATTTTTCAGGTATAAATTGCAGTAATGGAAAATTCCTCTATTATTCGGATTTTTCAGAAGGGATTTTCAAAATAGTTAAAATGGATGTTGAATATGAAAAATCAGAATGGGTAATTCCATTTACTAAAAAATTTGATTTCAACTCTGCAGGAAAAATAGCCTGTATATATGGAACAGGAGATGGAATAGAAGTATACAGAAATTATCTTTACATAGGTGAATGGAAAGGTGAAATTAATAAAATTGATCTGGGAATAAGACCTGTAAATGTAAAATGGAAAGATGAAAATAAGCTTTTAATCACTTCGTATGAAAATGGTGGAACTACCATAGGTGAGTACGATCTGACTGAAAAAACTTATGAAAAAATCTTATCGGGAAACAGCAGTTTTTTTATTAATGATTTTTTTCCCTATAAAAATCATCTTATAATGTCATTGACCATGAATTGTGAGACTTCCTTGTATGAACTTGAATATGAAAGTACTGAAATTTCCCTTATTATCGGTGATTATGGCAATTGTTACACACCTTCCGTATATGAGGATAAAATTTATTTTTCCACAGATAAAGATGATGTGTACAGAATATGCGAATACAATTTTAACACTAAAGAAATAAGTAATATATTGCAGGTTCCTTTTATTTGTTCAAATCCTAATGTTTTTAATGGAGAATTATATTTTCAAAATTATTCAGGGAATGGTTATAATCTTGTGAAAAAAAGAGAGTTTAATGTCTCTGATAAGTATGTAAATTATGAATTATCAGAATTTGATCCGGACTGTTTTAAAACTCAGAATGTTTATGCGAATGATTTCGAATACGATCAATTTATACTTACACCTGAATTGAGGGTAATTGCTCCTTTTGTAATTCCAGTTGAAAATCATCTCTACGGTCTGGCCGGTATCGGAGGCTGGGACGATTTGAAAAAAGTTTTCTGGTATGCATATTACAGTGATTTCGGGACTGGAGAAAGTTTCGATATTTCCGTTATTAATCGTGAGAAATATCCATTCAATATTTCTTTTAATGGGAATGTTAAAGGTGTAAATCTGAAAAGTGAATTTGAATTTCCTTTTACACTCAGGGAAAATGAAAAACTATGCACTATAACACCAAAAATATCAACAGAGATAAATAATATCGAAAACATTCAGGGTTTAGAAGATTTAAATGTTGAGTTTGAATTGAAAAGCAGTTTTGGGAAAATATACAATATGAACAACGATTTCTCAGTACCTGAATTTTTCTCGATAATGGGATTTGGGAAATATCCTGTTTATAAAGGTGGTGTTGGTTTCAAGCTTCCATTAAACGGCACCGGGATAGCGTATCTTCAATCTGTGTCTGAATATGGTTATATATCACTTGCAAGCGATATGTGGTTCCCAGTGAGTTTATTTAAACCCTTTGGTACTTCGGAAGGCATGTTTTCATTCGGAGGACTTACCGGTCATGTGGGAATCGGTTTAAAGAATGCCAATTTTCCGGTGAAGCTTTCTTTAGGTTTGTCAATAAAGACTACAATTCAATATTGGTTTAATTCCGTTTTGAATATGGATTTAGTTCTGGATTATCCGAATGTTTATCCTAAATTCAGTATAAGCGGGGTAGGCATTTAAAGTATTATGCATTTTAATATGTAATTGAAATCATTAATGATTAGGATTGTTACAGTAATTTAAAGAAACTTGTGACTTGTTTTCAAAAAAAATGACTATAATTATGGTCAAGGTGGTGGGGTAATGAAATCATTTTCCGATATGGTTTTTTATAGCTTGGCTGAAGCAAAAAAAGAATTCTCCAATGTTATAAATCTCAGCAGGGAAAAAGAAATTATAATAACTAAGAATGGTAAACCCGCATCGGTGATAGTTGATTATGACAAGTATTTTAAGTTGATGGACTTTGTTTCCAGGATGTACGATCTTTATATGGTAGATCTTGGGGCTAAAGGTGATTTTGATAAGATAAAAGATATCAGCATAGATTATATTTTAAGTTTAGATGACAAAGATAATCAGGAGGTGTAGTAATGGCACAAGTATTACTCGAAAACGTATGGAAGATTTATGATGGTAAAGTTGAAGCAGTTAAGGATGTAAACTTCTCAATAGAAGATAAAGAATTCGTAGTTCTTCTTGGTCCGTCAGGTTGTGGAAAAACAACTACTTTGAGAATGATAGCAGGTCTTGAAGAAATATCTAAGGGTGAAGTTAAAATCGATGGAAAAATTGTTAACGATGTAGAACCAAAAGACAGAGACATCGCAATGGTTTTCCAGAACTACGCGCTTTATCCTCACATGACAGTTTACGATAACATGGCTTTCGGTCTTAAACTCAGAAAATTCCCGAAAACTGAGATTGAAGAAAGAGTTAAAAGGGCTGCTGAAATTCTCAGCATAGAACCATTACTCGAAAGAAAACCTAAACAGCTTTCCGGTGGACAGAGGCAGAGGGTTGCAGTTGGTAGAGCTATAGTTAGGGACCCAAAAGTATTCCTTTTTGATGAACCCCTTTCCAACCTCGATGCAAAACTCAGAGTACAGATGAGAAGTGAACTTAAGAAATTACATCACAGACTCAACGCAACTATTACATACGTTACCCATGACCAGATTGAAGCTATGACCATGGCTAACAAGATAGTTATCATGAGAGACGGTATCATTCAGCAGGTTGGAGATCCTCATACAATATACAATCATCCTGCAAATGTATTCGTAGCCGGATTTATCGGAACACCTCCAATGAATTTCGCCGATACAAAGATCATCAGAGGAGAAAAAGGCCTTTGGGTATCCGAAAACAACGGTGGTTTCAAAATTAAAATACCTAAAGAATACGAACCTAAACTGGATGCATGGGTTGATAAAGATATCGTATTCGGTATCAGACCGGAAAATATATACGACAAATTATTCGCAAAGAATGCAGCAGAGAAAGAGAATGTCGTAAACGTACATGTTGATGTAACAGAACCTCTCGGAAGCGAAACTACTCTTCATTGTGAAGTCGGAAATACAAAGCTCGTTGCAAGTGTTTCTCCGGATACAACTGCAAAAGATGGCCAGAAGATGGATCTCGTATTCGATCTTGCCAAGATGAGAGCATTTGATCCTTCTACAGAAAAGGCAATATTATAATATAAATTCTATAAAAGGCGCCGTTTAGGCGCTTTTTTTACGTTAAAAAGAAAAACAGCTACATATGTAAGGGAGATAATATAATGTGCAGAATGATAGCGGTAATTGGAAAGAATGAGAAGGTTAATTCATACATAGATGAAATGAAAAATCAGGCATTAAATGGAAGACATAAAGAACATGGTGATGGTTATGGTATTTCATATTTCAGAAATGGCTCGCTTCACACGAGAAAGGAAAGCTGTGCAATCTGGGAGAGAAAAAACATCTACACAGATGAAGATTTTGGGAACATAATTTTTTTACATGCAAGAAAAGCGGGTTTGGGTAAGGTTGACCTCAACAACGTACATCCATTCAGTTCGGTGGTTGATGAAAAAACATTTATTTTCATGCATAATGGAACTGTTAGCGATATAAAAAAAATGGGAATGCGTTTAAAACAATTGAATAATGATTCAATAACGGATTCTCAGATCTGTTTTGAAATATTCCAGAATAAATACCAGTTATGTAATGATATTGAAAAATCTCTAAAAATTACAATAGAAGAAATAGCTAAAAACTGCGAAGATATTTCGGCATTGAATATTGCCATTTCGGATGGAGAGAAACTGGTTGTTTCAAGGTGTTTCTTCGATATGGAAGAATATTATGAGATTTTTTACAGGACAGATGATAATACAACAGTTGTTTCAACAGAGAAATTTGGTGATTATTCTGATTGGGTTCTTTTGGAGAACAAAAATATTTACGTTTTTGAAACTGATAAGAATATAAAGAAATTGGACATTAATATCTAGGATTACTTATATCATTTAATCCGTCACTTAACAAACTAAATCCAAGTACTATGACTGCAATAATGAGCCCCGGAAATATAGAAAGCCAAGGGGCTTTTTCCATGTATTTCTGAGATTCCATCAGAAGCCTTCCCAAACTTGGATCAGGTGGTTGTGTTCCCAGGCCTATATAGCTTAAACCAGCTTCTGACAAAATAGCAAAAGCATAGTTTGAACTTACGAGAACTGAAATCGGTGCCCATATATTCGGCAGATAATACTGGAAAATCTTTCTGAAATAGGATATCCCCATTGAGTTTGCGGCAGTTATGAATTCCCTGTTGTTGATCGTTTTTACCTGGTTTCTGACCATTCTGGCAAAAACAGGGATTCTGACTATCCCTATTGCTATCATTGCGTTGTAAATATTGGTTCCGAATACGGATACTATTGCAATGGCAAAAATCAAAGCTGGAAACGCAAATAACCCATCCATAATACGCATGAGAATTTCATCAACTATATTTACCCCTGTACCCGCTAAAATCCCTATAATCAAGCCAAATGTCAAAGCAATTGAAGTTGATATGGTTCCAACTGTCAGTGCAATTCTTGTGCCAATCATACATCTGCTGAAAAGATCTCTCCCGTATTCGTCTGTTCCGAATATATGGGTTATTGTAGGGGAAGAAAATCTATCTCTCAAACTCATTTTATACGGATCAAAAGGAGTGAAAAACAAACTGGTAATGGTTATGCTTAAAACTAATATAGAAAGAATCAATCCAATTTTAAGTGATTTATGATGATGTATTCTGTTATATGTTCTTCTGAAAACTTCGGCTTTCGAAAAATATTTTTGAGACATTTCTTATCTCCTTAACCTGGGATCAGCTATCAAATGAATTAAATCCACAATTAAATTTACTATTACTGTCGTGAGTGCAATCCATAGAACTATACCTTGTACTACGGGTAAATCCCTTCTCTGTACTGAATAAAGAAGTAACCTTCCCAAACCTGGTATGGAAAAAACATTTTCTATTATGATAGTGCCGGCAATAATCGATGCCAATTGCAAGCCAGCCATAGTGAGTATTGGAATCAGAGAATTTTTGAATATATGTTTATAAATTATCTTACTTCTGAATAACCCTTTGCTTTTTGCAGTTCTGACATAATCTTCTTTCATATTTTCAAGAAATGACGAGCGAACCACCCTTGTAAGTACTGAGGAACTTATTAAACCGAGTGATAAAGATGGAAGTATTATTGATTTTAGCCATTCAAAAAAATTGTCTCCGAAATTCGTATAGGATCCGAACGGGAATATTCTGAGATATTGAGAGAATACCATAAGCAGCAGTATTCCGAGCCAGAATGAGGGGATTACGACTCCGATCTGTGAAGAAACAGTTATAATTAAATCGGTGTTTTTATTATGTTTAATGGCAGATTTAATTCCCAGTGGAATGGAGATCACCAGAGAAATTATCAGACTCAGAAAAGTTATTGAAACTGTTGGTTCGAGTGATTCCGAAATTATTTCGGTAACGGGTTTTTTATATCCTATTGATTCTCCGAAATCGCCTTTAAGTATTCCGGTAAACCAGTTGACATATCTTATTGACAGTGGTGAATCAAGATCCAGTTTTTCTCGCAGGGAATTGACCGCAGAATCATCCGCATCGTATCCGAGTATTATTCTGGCCGGATCCCCTGGTATTATGTTGAAAATAAAAAAAGAGATTAACGTAACGGAAAGAACTGTGACCATTCCGGTAGCCAATCTCCTTATTATAAACGACATTTTTCCTCTTTAGATTTCCTCTATGCTGAAATTGTTGTTGGTATATATACAGATCTCGCTTGCAATTTCCAGTGATTTAAGAACAATTTCTTTCGCGTCAATATCCGTATTTCTTGTTAAAGCCCTTGCTGCAGAAAGTGCAAAACCACTTCCGGAACCAATTGAAACAACGTCTTCATCGGGTTGAATTACTTCACCTGTACCGGAAATAACTAACAAATTATCCCTGTCACCAACAATCAGAAATGCCTCAAGTTTTTTTAGAATTTTATCCGTTCGCCAATCTTTTGCCAATTCTACCGAAGCACGAACAAGCTGTTCTCCATGCTTTTTGTATTTTTCTTCAAATTTTTCAAAAAGTGTTATTGCATCTGCAACAGAACCTGCGAACCCTGCAACGACTTTGCCTTCTCCAATTTTTCTGACTTTTCTGGCAGTTGCCTTCATAATAGTATTTCCCAGAGTAACCTGTCCATCACTGCCTATAACCGTTTTACCATTTTTTCTAACTGCGATTACAGTTGTACCTTTCATTTGTTCCATAAATAACCTCCAAGCTGGATTCGAAATAGATTATACTTATATTCACAATAAATGTCAACAATGGTGATATAATCTAAAATAGACATATTGAATAATTATGACGGAGGAATAAATTGGAAAATTCACCTAAGTACCATATTACGGTTATGGGAGACGAGGCAGTAGAGCATCTTGTAGGGAATAAAGACGGAGTTTATATCGATTGTACTTTTGGAGAAGGCGGGCATTCCCTTAGAATACTTCAGGAATGTGAAGGCCATAACTGCACCGTGATAGGTATTGATAAGGATATACAGATTCTGCAGTGGGCTGAAAGCAGGTTGGAGAAATATAAAGATAAAATCAAGCTGTTCAGAGCAAATTATATGGATATGGATCTTTTGATAAGAGGTCTGGGAATAAAGAAAGTTGATGGAATTCTTATGGACCTTGGAGTTTCTTCTTATCAGTTGGATTATGAAGACAGGGGATTCAGCCTGAAGAAAGACGGCCCCCTGGATATGAGAATGGATGTTGATAACGAATATTCTGCTCATGAAGTAGTAAATGAAATGGATCAGATAGAATTGGAAAGAATTATAAGGGAATACGGTGAAGAGAGGTTTGCGCGTTCAATTTCAAGAAAAATAGTTGAAAGCCGTCCTATAAATACAACGCTAGAGTTGGTACAAGCTATCAGAAAGGGTTTCCCTTCAAAAGTAGTGTACAACATGAAAAAACATTATGCCACCAGAACTTTTCAGGCTATCAGGATATTTGTTAATAAAGAATTAGAAGAACTTGAAAACGGATTAGCGAAATCCTTGCAAATTTTAAAACCAGGTGGTAAAATAGTAGTAATATCCTTTCATTCGCTGGAGGACAGGATAGTAAAGCATTTTATGAAAAATAATGGGGAACTTAAAGTAATTACAAAGAAGCCTTTGATTCCGGGGGAAAGTGAGTTAAAGGCCAATCCGCGTTCAAGAAGTGCAAAGTTAAGAGTGGCGGAAAAAATTTAATTTATTTTTAATCTTGTTTTTTATGGGGTAATAAATAGGGGGGATCATCTTGACACAACAGGATCTCGAAGGGTTGGATGTCAATCGTATTGGGGTTGTTGAGCAACTTGAACAAACCCGGGAAATCGCTAAGCAAAAGACGTTTAGCCTGATTGCTTCACTTTCAAAGGTAGTGTTGTTGACAGCGGTTATATTTGGTGCTTTTTTTATTCCTTTCATAATTGGTGTGGAAACATCAAAGATGAAAGCTGAAATGAATAGGATGAAAGTGGAAATAATTGAAATGGATGATAAAATACAGCATTTGAATCCAAAAATATCCGCTTATCAGGAGAAAGTAAGAAATTACGAATTTGGAAATGAATATTGAATCGAGTGAATGAAAAAAGAGTTTCTATATTAACAGGAATATTTCTGATATTCTTAACGATATTGTTGTTCAGAAGCTTCTTCCTTTCTTTAGAAGGAGGAAGCTCTTCTGTTATTCCCAATAAGTATCTTTCTCTGTATTCTACAAGAGGAATTATTTATGACAGTAACGGCATTCCGCTTGTGAGTAATTCTCATAAATTCTTCTATTATTTCGATACTGGATATTACAAGAAAGTTCTTGCCGAAGGGAAAGTAAAGCCGGAAATAATGTTCGAACAAATTTCGAAATATTTTGATTTTACCTCAGATAATTATGATGAAAAATCTGAAGATTCGGCTTTTATTTTGCTGGGAATATCCGAAACCGAAAAATATAACCTGCCATATCCACTGAGTCTTTTTGTGGCGATAGATCACAGAAACGAAAGGAATCTGCTTTACTCTTCATTTTCGGAAATAATAGGAAAAGTTGATTCATTTGGTTCGGGGATTAATGGAATTGAAGCACAGTTTGATAAAGAGCTTTCGCCTAAAAAAACTGGAAAATTAGAATATCAGAGTTTGGGCAAATATTCTCGTTTGGGAGATGAGCAGAATTTAGATCAGCCGCAAAATGGTGAAGATGTAAAAATATCAGTTGATCTGAACATGCAGAATTTTTTAAAACAATGTACTGAAGAAGGAAAAGAAAAATACAATGCGAAAAGTGTTCAGGGAATAATATTAGAAAGTAAGACGGGGAAAGTAAAAGCTTCATACAGTACTTTAGGGTGGAATGCGCCTGTAATGGGGATTTATGAACCGGGATCGGCAATTAAGCCTTTTACTTTTGCTTTGAGTCATAAATATGGGCTTTTGAGGGAAGACTGGATTTTCAACTGTAAAGGAAAAATAAAACCATATCCCGAGTACGATATTGTGATAGGAGATACTCATGTACATGGAGAAGTAGATTTAAATTCTGCCATGTCAAAATCCTGTAATGTCGCTACAATTGAAATCGCACTCGATTTTTTTGAGAAAATGGATGAATGGACTTTTTATCAGGGATTTTTAGATTTGGGTTTTGGCAATAAATCCGGTATTGAATTCCCAAAAGAAGTGTCAGGCATAGTTCATTCACCAAATAACTGGAATCTTATAACGGGAGTTCAGATGTCTTTCGGTCATGGTATGGCAGTTACTGCTTTGCAATTGGCTGCGGCTTTCAATGTTTTTGCTACCGGAGGAATATATATCCCACCAACTTTGCTCGATACCAGAAAAGATAACAGAAAAGAAAGAGTTGTTTTTACGAATGAAACTGTTGAAAGAATAAACAAAATGCTTGTAGAAACTGTTGAAATAGGCACGGGAAAGGCTGCGAGAATTTCCGGATTGAAAATAGCGGGTAAAACTGGTACAGCTGAAATAGCATATCCTGGAGAAGGATATATTGATGGGAAATACAACAGTTCTTTTGTTGCTTTTTTTCCGGCGGAAGATCCCGTTTATACTATAGTTTTAACTGTTGAGGAACCTGATGGTGAAATATATTACGGTGGTGATGTAGCTGCCCCGATTTTTAAAAATGTTGTTGAAAAGATGATTAAATATCTGGAAAAACCAAATAAGAAAGATCCCGATCCTATAGTACTTAAAGGATGGAAATTTCCCGATTTGAAAGGATTTACCAGAAAAGATGTACTTGATATAGTGAAAGTTCTTGAACTTGATGAGGATAATGTAAAACTCATAGGTGATGGAGTAGTTGTAGAGCAGTCACCCAAAGCGGGTACTTCAATTTACGATATCAAGGATATATTGATTAAATTCGAGCCAAGGGGTGAAACTGATTAACGGAATTCACAGTCAGATTGGAAAAGTATTGTTTAAAGATATGGGGTGGAAAGGATTAAGACCCCTTCAGCAAAAGAGCTACGAATGTATAAGTTCCGGTATGAACGTTTTAATAACAGCCGGTACAGCTTCAGGTAAAACAGAAGCTTCTTTGCTTCCTGTTCTGTCGCATATGCTGGAAGAAAAGGAACTGTCACACTCTAAGACGCCTGTAATACTTTATATAGCTCCGTTGAAGGCATTGATAAACGATATATATACCAGGTTGAATAAACTTACAATGAGAACTCCGGCAAGAGTATTTTCATGGCATGGAGATGTCGATAATTCGGAGAAAAGTGAAGCACTTAAGAATTCATCGATAATAGTTACTACACCGGAATCACTTGAAGGTATGATGATATCTGGAAGGATAAAACATAAAGAATTTTTTTCTAATATAAGGTTCATATTAATAGATGAGCTTCACGCATTAATATCAGGGCCCAGAGGTGCGCAGCTTGCTTCGTTAATGGAAAGGATCGCGTATTACAGTAAGCACGATATTCAGAGGATAGCCATGAGTGCAACAATAGGTAATCCACAGGAAGTACTTGAATGGCTTAAAGGTGGAAGCGAACGGAATACTGAACATGTCTCCGATGATGCTAAAACTAAAAAAATGCTTCTGCTGCGTGAGAAAAGTCTTGATAACCTTAAAGAAGATCTGAAAAAAATGCTCAATTCGAGTGGGAAGTCGATAATATTCACCTCGAGTAAACAGGAAGCGGAAATACTATTTCATTATCTTTCGAGAAACGGTTTTTTATGTATGATTCATCATGGGTCTATGGGCAAGAAAATGCGGGAAGAATCCGAAGAAACTTTTAAGAAATCCAGAAATCACAGAATAATGATTGCGACAACCACACTTGAGATGGGAATAGATATTGGCGATGTTTCATATGTATTTTTTTACTCTGTTCCTAAATCTGCAGCTTCTTTCATGCAGAGATTCGGCAGGGCAGGAAGAAAAACCGGAATTGCCAGAGCGATAATTTACGTATCAACTGAAATGGAGAATCCTGATAAACTAGTTGAGGAACACCTTTATCTTTTCTGTAATTTACAGCTTTTTATTGATAATGATGTCGAGCCAATAGACATTCCCAGTTTTTATCCTCAGATACTTTCACATCAGATAGTTTCCATGATTCTTTCCGAGGAAAAAATACAGCTCAGCGAGTTGGCGATTTTGAGAAAGGCTTTTCCGTTTAAGAGTATTGATGGAGATGATTTGATGGATATTATAAATCATCTGGATTCATGTTCAATCATTCAGAGGAAAAATGATATCTTAAGAATTGGAAACGAAGGAGACAGACTTTTTTCGGGTATGGGGCTGGGCAATTTCGTAAGTGTTTTCGATATTGGAAAAGAATTTACGGTTTATTACGGCGACAAGGAAATCGGTAAAATACATTATGCTACTTTTGGAGTTTCAAATGAATTAAAAAATGTGGGTTTTGCTCAGAGTTTCATACTTGCAGGAAAAGCATGGAAAATTATTGACATGAATATGAATCAGAAAATAGTATATGTGGAACCTTCTGGATCAGGAGTTAAACCAATGTGGCTGGGAGGTTCGGGGAATATTGCGGAAAGATTTGCCAAAGCTGGAAGGAAATTCGTATTAAATCCGGATTTTCCCGATAATATAAATATTGAAGATTCAGTATATGACGCTTTAAGCAAATCAATAGAAGAATTAAGGATAACTATGGATAAAGAATCGGAAATGATATCCATGTGCATACAGAGAAAAAGGTCTTCTGATTATTTTCTTTACACGTACGAGGGAGAAATGAAAAACATGCTTTATTCGTACCTTCTTCCTTTTTACGATGAAAGCATAAAAAGTGCCAGGTCTAACTGGAGATTTGTAAAATTTAAAAGTAATCTTGATTTTAACGCTTCAGAATTTATTGAATGGGTTAGAAATATAGAATTTAAAGAATTTAAAGAATTTCTCGAAGAATCTGTAAAAAAGAACAGTTATAAAATCGGGAAAAAGTTGTTTCAGGACAGATGTTCTGACCTTGTTTCTGAAAATACCCTTGTGAAAGCATATTTAAAGTCTTTTTGGAGTATACTAAAATAATTATTGTTTGCCAAATAGGGAGGTAATGACATGGTTATGGATTTTTACAGTCAGCAGCAAAAGAATGTAAGGAAAACGGTTACTCTGGTTATTATAATGCTTGCCATAATCTTCACTGCCGGAATTATTATCGATTATTATTTTGGAACGGTATTTTTGATTACAGGTATTTTATTGGCTATAACTCTAATTCAGATTTTAGTGTCATTTGGCAGAGGGTATAAAATAGTGCTTTCTTCTGTAGAAGCAAGACAAGTTGATGAAAACACGCAGGATTTGGAAGAAAAACAACTGCTTAATATAGTTGAAGAGTTATCAATTTCTGCTGGAATGGCGAAACCTCAGGTTTATGTAATGCCTGACGAATCAATAAATGCATTTGCCACCGGCAGTAAACCGGAAAAATCTTATGTTTGTGTGACGACAGGCCTTCTAAAGAATCTTAACAGAGAGGAAACTGAAGGTGTACTGGCACATGAATTTTCTCATATAAAAAACAGGGATATACTTCTTATGACTACTATCAGCGCACTTGTAGGTGGAGTACTACTTCTGGCTATAATAGCTTTCAGATTTGGTTTAACCTTTTTAAGGGGAGGAGCGTTTGTTTCCGGAGGAAGATCCAGGAAGAAAAGTGGTAAAGATGATAGTGGAAATATAATATTGATGATAATAGCAATTACATTTGTTACCGCGGCGGTAATGTTTTTAATCGGACAGATAAGCAGGTTGATGACACTTGCTATTTCGAGAAAAAGAGAATATCTTGCAGATGCCACAGCTGTGGAATTTACAAGAAACCCGGCTGGATTATCCAATGCACTCAGAAAGATATACAAATCGGCCATAGTTACTAGAAAAGCCACTTCTGCAACTGCTCATTTGTTCATATCGGAACCGAAGAAAATTAAATTCTCACAAAAATCGGGTTTTTTTGCGAATCTTTTTAACACCCATCCTCCATTGCTTGAAAGAATTGCGATGCTTGAGAACAAAGATAAAACAGATGTTGAGATGGAGTTGTCAAAATAATTCTCAATCTGATATTTTATAATGCAGTACGAAACTGTTTTTATTTAAATCTATTTTTTTAAGAAAGGTCAGTTTCTTATTTTTTTCATAATTCTCAAATAAGTTTATGCCATTACCAATAATTATAGGTTCGACTGTCAGCATTATTTCATCTATTTGGTCTTCTTTTATAAAAAGAGAATAAATCTGTGCTCCTCCGCAGATAAAACATGTTTCATATTTTCCTTCTTCTTCTAGGATTTTAATTATATCGGCTGGTTCTTTATCCGTATACCAGATATGATTTTTCTCATTAAAAGTATTTACTAAATCTTTCTGTTTTGTAAGAATTACATTCAGTCTGTTTGGTAAGGGGCTGTTTCCGAAAGTCTTGAATGTGTTGTTACCAAAAATTACCACACCGGCTTTTTCAGTTAATCTTTTGAAGTTAGTTTTATCCTCTTTTGAAGTCCAGTTTGTAAATTCACTGTCGTCCTTCGCTATCATTCCATTTATGGAAACTGCTGCGATTAATATTTTTCTCATATAGTACCTCAATAATATAAAATAAGAGGCGGGATTATCCGCCTCTTATTTATAATAAAATTAATTTTCTGTTCTGAATATATATTTTTCGTTGTTGAACATCTTCGCCGTTGCTATAGTGAAAATACCGGCAAATACGAAATTGATTATAACACCCAATCCTACATTCATATATGATATCTGTGCATTGGTGAACAATTCTTTGATATTTACTATTCCGTTAACCAGTGGAGTGTAAAGAAGCCATCTCATCGTTTCGAATGCCTCAGGCTGCATACTTATAATACCGACCAAAATGACAATTATAAGCAAAGGCATTCCCAGAGCAGTTGCCTCCTTGACAGACTTTGAATAAATTCCTATCATAGCAATGATTGCAGCTATAAGAACACTCATGGAAATTACTATCAGGAAAAGGAACAATACAGTCTGCGGAGTAAAGGCTGCAAGTATGTTTGAATTACCGCCCATCATAATTGTAGCACCAATTGTAAGTCCAACGACTGAAGTTACGGCACTTAAAACATTCATAAGCATAATGAATAAGATTTTACCCCAAACGATGGAAGTTCTTGAAACCTGATTGGTAAGTAAAATAGTGAGTGTCTGTCTTTCCTTTTCTCCTGCTGTAGTGTCGAATCCAATTCCGAAAGATGCCTGAACCAGGTAAAGAGCCAGTAAATAAGGAAGCATCATTATAAGGAAATTGTTCTGAGCACTTTTCTCTTTTTCCGTAGCTACGTTATGAAAATCTATAGTAGGTTTATCGAGTATGGCAGAATCAAGGCCATTTTCATCAATTAAAGACTTTAAGTGCATATTTCTGTTTTCGCGCATCAAATAAGAAATTGAACTGGTGATTCTATCTGATGCCATCGAGCCTGAATAGCTGTATATTTCGATAGCTGGGCTGTCACTTGTGAGATAATCATCAAAAGACTTCAAATTATCGTTAAATATCACGGCTGCATGAATATTTCTTTCCTGCAATTCTTTTTCGATATCAAAGTCCTTTTCTTCGAATAAATAGGTATCATAAGAAGAATCGGTTAATATCTGACTTAAAATCTCAGAATTGTTAGTGTATATTCTGTAAAGTGTTTTCTGTAATTCTTCAGTCTTGGAATTCATAAACATTCCAATTGCGCCGAATATCAGTATAAACATAAATACGGGAAGTACCAGGATGTTGAACACAGTTCTTTTATCTTTAAAAAGATGCTGTACTTCCTTTTTGAAAATCGTCATTATATCTTTCATTATTTTACCTCCACGATTTTGAAAAATGCATCTTCAAGTTCATCCGTACCTGTTTTGGATAAAATATTCTGAAGCGTATCGAGTTCTTTCAATTGACCTTCATGGACAATCGCTATTCTGTCACACATTTTCTGAGCAACTGACATAATATGTGTTGATAATATTATTGTTTTGCCATTTTTTCTCAGATTACGAAGGAAATCCAATACCTGTCTGGCAGTCATAATATCAAGCCCGTTTGTAGGTTCATCGAATATGATGACTTCCGGATCGTGAATGAGAGCTATGGAAATCAATGTTTTCTGCTTCATTCCGGTTGAAAACCCTCCGACTTTTCTGTCTATGAACTCATTCATCTCGAAATAGTCTTTTAATTCTTCTATCCTTTTATCGATTTTGTCATCTTCAATATGATTCAATCTACCGAAGAATTTGAGATATTCTCTTGGAGAGAAATTACCGGTAAGATTCATATCTGATGAAAGGAATCCAATCCTTTCCCTTACTTCTTTTGGTGACTTAACAGTGTCATAACCATAAACGTTGATATCACCGGAAGTCGGTCTGAGTAAAGTGGAAAGCATTCTAAGTGATGTAGTCTTTCCAGCTCCATTTGGTCCTAAAAGACCAAATATTTCACCAGGATTTACTGAAAAGCTGATTTTGTTTACTGCGTTAACCGTTTTCTTTTTTGTTTTAAACGTTTTTACTACCCCATTGAATTTAATCATTTTACACCTCCAAAATTCTTAGTATTATACATTATTTTAACTGGAGATTACATTAAAAGTATATTATCAATATAAATTACGTACAATATGGTTGCTACATATATTTTAATTCACTAAACATTTAGTAGATAAATAATAATTGTTTATAAAAATATTCTTTATTTATTTTGTTCAGATTTTTATATTATATATCCTCTTATAAATACTTGGGAATATTTGGTGATAACCTTAAAAACAAATGTTAGAAAATAAAAAATCATTTGTATAAATAAAATTTATATGTTCTAAATATATGTAGAAAATATTTTTATATGCTTTGTTATTTCTGTATATGTTTTTCTGAAAAAAAATATTAAAAAGAAGAATTTATGCAGCTGACTGTATTTATGTATTTTATTTAGAAATTATGTGAAGAAAAAAGGGCATATTCCATAAAAATGGTAAAATCCTTCAAAGATTATGGAAATGAATTGGAGGAAAAATGAAAGAAGAAATCAAAATCCTAAAAGACAGTCTGTTGATAAATTTAAAGGATATGGTACAGAAACAGGGATTATACCTCGGTAATGGTATATTAAAAGTAGATAAATTTATAAATCATCAGGTTACTCCATCATTGATGAATGAAATCGGAAAATATTTTGGAAAGTGCTTTGAAGAAAATGGAATAACAAAGATTCTAACCGCTGAGAGTTCCGGAATTGTGCCGGCATATGCGACGGCTAATTATTTAAATATTCCAATGGTATTTGCCAGAAAGAAAAAACCCATAACTATGAAAGAAACATACTATAAAACAGCTCCGTCACATACCAAAGGAGGCATAGTTGAAATTCATGTTTCTAAGGAAATGATAAGTGATGAAGATAAAATACTCATAGTTGATGATTTTCTGGCCAGCGGGAAAACATTGAAAGTTCTTTCAGAAATAGTGATTGATTCCGGGGCGGAACTATGTGGAATTACTGCCGTTATTGAAAAAAACTTTGAGAATGGCAGGGAAATACTGGAAAATGAGTTCAAGGTTCCTGTTATATCACTACTTAAAATTTTATCTATGGATGATTCCAAAATAGAAATCGCAGATTACTGAATAATTTAAAAGATAATAATGATTACAACTATTTATAGAAATGTTTAGGCACAAATCTTTGTAATATCATTATATTAATTTTATTGATTTTTAGTGTTTGGTTCTGTATCCTATAGCTATTCACGAAATCAGTTAAACTAAATATAATAATTAATATATATAATTATTAAGAATTGTAAAGATATATATGTTATCACATATATTTATAATGGTATAATAAAAGTACATTTCACAGAAAGGTGGTAGCATATATGAAGAGACTTTGGAAATTTTCTTTATTTCTTTTTGTTTTACTCTTAGTTTTTTCTGTATCAGGATTTTCGAAAATTACTATTACCTGGTGGATTAACCCATGGAGAATAACACCTCCAGGTTTTCCAGAAGGACAGACAGCAGGCAGTGAAGATTATCCAAAATGGGCTTCTGAAGAGTTCATGAAGTTACATCCGGATGTAGAAGTTAAATATGTTGTAGTTGGAAACAAAGAATATTCACAGAAAATGGCTGCAGCTATAGCTACCAGAACTCAGCCCGATTTATTCAAAGGACCGGTATGGGATAGCAGATGGGCTAAAGCTGGTTTGTTGGAACCGATCGATGATTTCTTGACAGAAGAAGAATGGAATGATTTTTATCCTAAAGCAATTGCCGAAGGTGAAATCAATGGTAAGCATTACATACTTCCATGGTCATTCGGTACTAATGGAATGGGAACAAGTATGCTTCTTTATACTCCGGATTTTGAAAAAGCAGGCATAAACTGGAAAAAGATAGTTCGTGAAGGTTGGACTATGGAAGAATTCCTCGATGCCTGTAAAAAGTTAACATGGGATACAGACGGAGACGGAGAAGTTGATCATTATGCATTCAGTCTCGGGGCAAAAGACGAACACAATGTATTGAATTTCATCTATGCACATGGTGCAAGGCTCACAAATGAAGATGAAACAAAAGTAACTATGGATACACCTGAAGCGATTGAAGGACTTCAGTTCGTAGTGGATCTCGCTGATAAATACGGAGTAATTCCTGATGGTGTTGAAGCTATGGGAGTATACGATGTAATAGGTAATTTCCATTCTCACAGAGCCAGCATGGGATTCGGCGGACCATACGAAATCGGAAGAATAACTAGATACTACCTTTCCAAAAAATGGGAATTCTCCGAAATGTTCACACCTGTTCTTGCTCCATTCCCTCACGTAGAAGGAAAGGATCCTGTAGCATACGCTTCTTCAAGCGGATTTGTAGTATTCAGACAGAATGATGCAAAAAAGAGAGAAATGGTAAAAGAATTTGCCAGATTCCTCGTTAACCAGGAAAATATGGCACTTCTCGAATCCCTCAGCTATCTTACAGCAAGAGAATCTGTTAACAAGACACTTTATGCAGATGATGAATACATGAAAGAACAGGTAGAGACTTACGCCTATATCATGGATCAGTATGGTCTTGAATTCTTTGGTTCACAGGAATTTCCATACAGCCAGATGAAAAAATTCCTTATAGCAGCTTTCGAAGGTGCTTTTTCAGGTACAAAAACTCCCGAACAGGCGCTTAACGATTTCGTTAAAGAGGGAGATAAAATACTCAAAAAAATAAAGAAATAGTATTTTAATTCTATACCGGCGGTTTTGCCGCCGGTTTTTTCGGGGTGAAGAAATTGACATTATTACAGAAAATATGGAAAAACAGATGGGGTTATTTTTTTATACTCCCGCACTTTTCTATTTTCCTCCTTTTCTTCCTTGTACCTGTCGGTTGGGGAATGTATCTAAGTCTTTTCGATTATCAACCTTGGGCACAAGAATTTATTGGATTTGGGAATTATATAACTATTTTCAGCGACAATCTGTTCTGGAAAGCACTTGGAAACACTTTCCTGTATACTTTTGGCGTTGTACCTTTGTGGCTTGGTAAAGCCTTATTAGTAACTGTTTTAATTTACCCTTTCAGAAAGGGTATCCGAACATTTTATAAAGGTATGTTCTATTTACCCCATGTCAGTTCTACGGTTATTATTTCAATGATCTGGCTTTGGGTTTTCAATCCCAATTTCGGACTTCTGAATTATTTTGTGAAATCAATTGGTCTGGATACGGTTGCATGGCTGGGAAATTCTGCCAGTGCAATGCCTTCGCTGATAATCATGCAGGTTATAATGGGTGGAGGTTCTACAATAGTATTGTTATCCGCAGCAATGTCATCTATTCCTGAATATTACTTCGAAGCGGCAAAATTAGAAGGGGCAGGATCTTGGAAAATATTTGCAAAAATAACTTTACCCCTGCTGAAGCCCACCATTTTGTATTCACTTGTAATGGGTACGATTGCGAATTTCCAGACTTTCTCAAATATTTACATTATGACTCAAGGCGGTCCCGAATTTTCCACATTAACAGTAGCTTATCTGGTTTATGAAACTGCATTCAAGAATTACGATATCGGCCTCGCTTCTTCTATGTCAATGGTAATGTTTGTAATACTGGTTGGAATGGCTGTTGTTCAGTTTAAATGGCTCGGTTCCAATGTGGAATATTAGGGGGAGTGATGATTTATGAATTCGATTAAAATAAAACGCATAACCAATAAGACTATTTCTCTGATTATACTCAGTATATTGGCTCTTATGGCTTTCCTGCCATTGTATTGGATGGTTGTAACTGCATTTAAAGAGCCAACTTTAACTATGAAGTTTCCACCGGAACTTTTCCCGAAAAATCCAACGATACAGAATTTTGCCGACTTATTTCAGCGTAAAGAGATTTTCCGATGGACACTTAACAGTGTTATAGTGGCGGGAACTGTTACGATTTCCCAGATATTTCTTTGTGCTATGGCAGGCTATTCCATTGCGAAAAAGAGATTCCCGGGGAGTAAAGCGTTTTTCTGGATTTATATATGTTCCATGATGATTCCAAAACAGGTAACACTTGTACCGCTTTACATAATGGTAGGTAATTTTGGTCTGATTAACACTTATGGAGGGTTAATACTTCCAAGTATAGCCGCACCTTTCGGTGTGTTTTTAATGAGGCAGTTTATGGTATCACTTCCTAACGAAGTTATTGACGCAGCAAAGATAGATGGTGCCGGAGAATTTATGACATTTTTTAAAATTATCTTGCCTATGTCAAAACCCGCTTTAGCGGTATTGGGTATATTCACTTTTGTGGGAGAATGGAATTCTTTCCTGTGGCCTTTAATTGCAACTCAGACAGCTGAAATGAAGACTTTACAGGCTGGATTGGCTTTGATACAGGAAGAAGTACCCATGCAGTATGCCTATTTGATGGCTGGAGCCGCATTTGCCGCAATACCAATGATTATAGTATTCCTTAGTTTCCAAAAATACTTTCTCAGAGGTGTTACTGTCGGTTCGGTTAAATGATTTTGGAATATCAGATATAAAAATAAAAAAACCCGCATTAAATGCGGGTTTTTTTATTTGATATATTCTGAAATTTCCTCTAATAACTTTTCTTTGTTTTTAAAAATAAATGCATTAATACCGTCATTCTTTGCAGATAAAACATTGTCTTCAGTATCATCTATGAAAATAACATTTTCTGGCTCATATCCTTCTTCTTTCACAATGTGCATTAAAAAATCACTGTCAGGTTTTGAAAATCCTATTAAATGTGAAGGATAAATTTTTTCGAACACATAATAATCATTGTTTTCCATATGAACTTCATAATGGGGTTTTATGGTGTTTGTTCCCAATACCACCCTGAAGTTTTTCTTGAGTTCTTCCACCAACTCATACATTTCAGGTTTACGTACTGGTTTAAAAAATAATTTGAAGTAATCTTCTTTTATTTCCAATCCTGAATTATTCGCAAAATTATCCCAGAAATCAGTCATTTTCATTTCTCCGGTCTGAATTTTTTTAAGCCCATCTCTGGTGCAATGCTTTATAAATTCTGATTTACCGATATCAAGTGTATTGCAAATGTCATCAGTTACATTAGTGTTATCACACATCACTCCACCCATATCAAAAATAAAAAGCTTTTTGTTCATATATACCTCCATATATGTAATGAATTGTACTTATATGTATTGTATAGTGTTATCAAAAACTTGTGATAAAGAACATCTTAAAAAAAATTAACAATTCTTGATATTTTCATTTTTATGTTTCTGGAAATGAATGTAATAAAGTGTAAAAGTATTCATGATGAAAAACGTCTATTATAATAAGTAAAAAAATCTTTCTGATATAATATAACTGTTTTAGAATATTTTTAAGGTTTGAGGTGTGTTTTTGAAAAAGCTATTACTAGTGATTTTAATATTATCAATTGGTATCACCCTGTTTAGTAATTCAATAGTAAAAGTCGAAAATTTTCTGTATAATTCCGATTTAACAGCTTTTGAACCCTTGTATATGGAAGAAGTTTACTTTAAAAAAGTTAACGATGATGGTTCTCTTACAGTTTACAATCAAAATCTTGAGGAAATAAAATTAATAGGTATAGATATGATTGATATAAATGAATTTAAGACATTCTGTGAGGAGAATCTGAGTTCTTCAAGTATTTTTCTTTCATATGATATAGAAAATGCCGATATCGATGGTAAAAAATATGTGTATCTATGGAGAAAGTCTGTTTATGAGGGAAAAGAAATATATGTATTTTGGAATGCTGCATTAATAATAAATGGAGTATGTTCTAAATCAGCCGAAAATACTGGTACGGCTTTTTCTTTCATATTTGATAATTTACTCATAAACGAAACCGGAGATAAGGATGAACAAACGTATATTTATGAACAGCTTGGAGAAATAGGCAAGTTCAGTTTTCATAACGTTACCTGGGAAATGAGCTTGTTGGAGACGATTTATAAACTCAATGAACAGCTGCTGGAACAGAAAGAAGACCGTCTAAAGTATATTTCCAATGTTTTGGGATATGACTGTTTACTTTATTTTCTCTTTGATGAGGAAATAATGAAAGAAGTGAGATACGTTTTTGGATTCTCCAATAAGGAAAATATCATAAGCGGGTATCAGAAAATAAGAAAAAGAATGGTCAATTCCTATGGAGAACCTCAGATAACAAAGAATGAAGAAAATATCGAAAAGGTATCGTATTCGGATACCTGGGAATTTATAGATACAACTCTTGAACTTAAAGCCGAAACATTAGGTGAGTATGTTTATGCCATGATTTTAAGATACAAGAAAAAACTATAAAGATTCTAATATTTTTCCTATTCGGTTTTTAAAGTATTCTCCTCTTTCTTTATAGTTTTTGAAATGGTCAAAACTTGCACCGCCCGGGCTGAATAAAACAGTTATATTTTCCTTTAACTCTGAAAAAAGTTTTTTTATCAGAATATCCCAGCTTTCAAATATCTCATAATCACATCTGTTTTCGAGGAAATCTTTCATTTTTAATGAATTATCACCACAAATATAAGTTTTTAATACCTTATTTGAAATAGTTTCTGCCAAGCATGAATAATCTTCACCTTTTCCAACCCCTCCACAAAGAAGTACAACAGTTTCACCCCTGGAACTGAACGTGTTAACAGCGTTGATAAGTGAATCTGCATTTGTAGATTTCGAATCGTTTATAAAAACAGTATTTTTATAATTTGCAAAAACTTCCATTCTATGTTCCTCAGGTTCAAAATTCATCAATGAATTTTCAATATTCTCAGGGGATATCCCCGAATAAATACCGATCAGTGAAGCGAAAGCGGCGTTGTAAACATTGTGTTTACCAAGTAGCTTCAATCCGGAATAATTCACGGAATATGTTTCACCATTATTTCTTATTCTGAAATATTTCTTCTTGAAATCGATTTTACAGGTGCTTTTTTCATTTGACGAATCAACAGTTAGAAAATTATCTGCAGGAAAAATATCAAGTAAATCTGAATTGTATGCAAAATATTTTGAAAATTTACTTAACCTCATTTTTGATTCAAAATAATCCTTCATACCCCCATGCCAGGAAAGGTGATCTTCTGTGACATTGAGTAAGGCACCGAAATCAAATCTCACATTGTTCAGATAATGTAATTGATAACTGCTTAATTCATAAACCATGAAATCAAGATCGTTTTCAGCAATTTCGGCTGGAGAAACACCTATATTACCTGTCGATACAGCTTTATACTCAGATGACAAAACGGTAGTTGTAAGTTCAACTGTTGTTGTTTTTCCATTTGTTCCTGTTACACCTATCTTTTTTATTTTAGGATCGATATGGTTTTCAATAAGATCCAAATCTATAAGTATTTTTATTCCCTTATCTGCTGCGGCGATTAAAATCGGATTTACAGGAATAACACCTGGTGAGACAACTATCTTTTCACAATTTAAGAGCTCATAGGTATTACCATTTTCTTCATATTCTATCGAATTATTCTCTAAAAATAACTTGTCTTCATCGCTTAAAGCTGAATTATTGGAGACAAAGTAGTTTCCATTTTCGTTCAGTGCCAGAAATTTAAGAGCTGCTTTATTGCTTACTCCATATCCCATAAATCCGTATTCGTATTTCAATTTTAATCACCGTGTTTGTTATTTAATATTTTTTTGAATCAAATCTCCGTTTTCGAATACGGACATTTTTTTAAAACCCAGATCACAGGCGAGTTCCATAGCCTCTGATATGTTGTTGCCAACGTGGTAGTCAAAATGTGCATCAGAACCAAAAGTTAAGAGTTTTCCACCTACAGAATTATAAAGTTTCAGTATTTCTATACCGGGATTTGGCTCCCTGTACAATCTCATTCCGCAGGTGTTTATTTCTATACCCTTGCCATTTTTTATCAGAACTTTAAAAATTTCCTCAATTATGGGGTAGTATTTCTTATCCACTTCCGGATATCCATTTATATATCTTCTTGGGAAATCCAGATGAGCCAGAAAATCATATCTTTTAACATTTTCAGCTGCATAAAGAATGTTTCTGAAATAATTATCCCAGTTGACGTTTCTTGATTCATCTTCTACACCATGTATAGAAAGCAGAACAAAATCGAATAATTCAAGGTCAATATCGATTTCTGTTTCACAATCCCATCCGAATTCTATACCGGGTATTATATCGTAATTACTGCAGTCTTCTAAATATTTATCTATATCTCTTATTTTAAAAGGTTTTAAAAATTCAACCTTGGTAATTTCATGATGTTCAGTCAAAGCTATACTTTTTATGTCTTGTTCATCAGCTGCTTTTTTTATTAGTTCTACAGGTGTTTTAGAGTCATAGGAATGGTTGGAATGAAGGTGATAATCTGTTTTCATTATCAACCTGGGAACCTGTAATTAGGGGATTCTTTCGTGATTTTTATGTCATGAGGATGGCTTTCTGTTTTTCCGGCTGATGTGATTTTTACAAATTCAGCCTTTTTATATAGTTCGTCTATAGTTCCGGACCCACAATAACCCATTCCTGATCTGATTCCACCACACATCTGGAAAACTATGTCGCTTACACTGCCTTTGAATGGAATCATACCTTCAACACCTTCCGGAACCAGCTTTTCCTTTTCTTCACCAGCCTGGAAATACCTGTCACTGCTTCCTCTTACCATAGCACCAATACTTCCCATTCCTCTGTAACTCTTGTATTTTCTGCCTTCATAAATAATTGTTTCACCAGGGGCTTCTTCTGTTCCTGCCAGTATTGATCCAAGCATTACCGTAGATCCACCTGCGGCAAGTGCTTTAACCATATCTCCAGAGAATCTGATTCCACCGTCAGCGATTATAGGAACGTTAAATTCTCTTCCAACTTTAGCGCAATCCATGATGGCTGTTAACTGAGGAACACCTATTCCTGCCACAACTCTTGTGGTACATATCGATCCAGGTCCTATTCCTACTTTTACAGCATCTGCACCTGCATCTATCAAAGCCTTTACAGCTTCTGCTGTCGCAACATTTCCGCCAACGATATCCACATTTTTCCATGTGTTTTTAAGTGTTCTGACCATATTTATAACATTAAGAGAATGACCGTGAGCTGTATCAACTATTATTGCATCGACTCCCGATTTGACGAGTGCTTCCGCTCTTTCGAGTGTATCGGCCCCGGTACCTACGGCTGCGGCAACCCTGAGTCTTCCCTTTGAATCTCTGGACGCATTTGGATATTCTACAACACTGTTGATATCCTTAATGGTTATAAGTCCGATTATTATTTCTTCTTCGTTTATTATAGGGAGTTTTTCCACTTTGTTTTTATGAAGTATTTTCTTAGCTTCTATAAGTGAAATGCCATCTTTAGCTACAACTAAGTTTTCTCTTTTTGTCATCAATTCATAAACTGGTTTTTCAGGATTCTCTTCAAATCGAATATCCCTGTTTGTTATAAGGCCTATAAGTGTGCGATTTTCATCTACAACCGGTAATCCACCTATTTTATATTCTGCCATTATTGAATCAGCTTCTTTAATGGTTTTTTCAGGAGAAATCACAAGCGGATCCGAAATTATGCCATTTTCGGTTCTTTTAACAAGATCTACCTGCGAGGCCTGTTCTTTAATACTCATGTTTTTGTGAACGACTCCTATGCCACCCATTCTGGAAAGTGATTTTGCGAGATCGTGTTCCGTAACCGTATCCATAGCGGCACTCACTATTGGAATGTTGAGTTCAACATTTCTGGAAAAATATGTTTTTAAAACAGCATCCCGACCAATAATTTCGGAATACTTTGGTACTAAAAGTACATCATCAAAAGTCAATCCTTCCTTTAAATTCATAAATTACCTCCAAAAAAATATATAAATTTTCGCATTATAACATTTATGGTAAGTAACTAGTTTTTGAAAAAAATACAACTATTTTAAGTTTAGCTTAATTCATCAAATTACTATATTACTGTACTAGTAGAAAATATCTCTGATTTAACAATTCTTCTCTGCTGCTTCCAAATTCAATCGTATAATGTTCTAATATATCTCTGTCTTTAAGTGACAGAATATTTCCAAGTTTATCCCAACCATATCTTTTTAATGAATAGCCTCCTGTTTCATATTCTGAAACATATACCTCATCATTCTTTTTAAAAAGTATGGAAGGATTGAAACTAATAGCCTCTCTCTTTTCGATTAAGGCAAGATCCTCTATTCTTCCATCATTCGAAAGAATTCTTATCTGACAACTGAAATTTTCATTCCAGAAAGGCATAACAGTTGCTGTGTTTCCGGTAGTGTTTACAACTTGTCCGATAATCATTGAATGATGAGGAGAAACCAGAAAAGAGTTTGAAGGTATGTCCCTATTCGATTTTATTAGTATTAATTCATGCTGGCCTATGCCAATATTTCTGAGAATCATCGCTATGGGATAAATGTTTTTTATTTCATCTGATTCCAGCCCATAACTGAAACTCATTATTTCTTCATATTCTTTTTTATATACCTGATAGAACATTTGCATTTCTTCATTTTCAGGTAAATCTATTTCATCAGATTTTTTTTGAAATTTTTCCTCTATCAGTTCATTTGTAAAAACCCTTAATTCACGGAAAAATGAAGTGTTATCATCTAAAAATTCTGAAAATTGCATTTGTTTTTCGGGAAAAGACATAAAAAGATAAGTAGTAAGCAGAAGAAATGAAAATAATATTATAAATTGTAAAAATCCTATTTTTTTCATAGTGAATTACTCCGAAAAAATTAATTTCCGGTATTTTTCATTTTTTAATATTTCCAAATTACCTTTAAGAGCTGAGTATTCAGGTTCTTCCGGAATAATTGCCCTGATGGAAGTCTTTTTAAAAAATTCGGAAGTCAAACCAGGAGTCTTTGCCGCTCCTCCGGTGAATATTATTCCCCTTTCCATTATATCTTTTATTAGTTCAGGTGGCATTCCTTCTATGTTCTGTCTTATTGCGGAAAAAATTTCCTCAAAATGTGAGTAAACGACAGATTTTATTTCAGAGGAATTGATTTTTATTTTCTTTGGTAACCCTGTTTTAAGGTCGATTCCAATTACAATGCTTTCTTTTGGGGTGAACTCGTCGGCAAGATTTATTAAATTTAATTTCATCTCTTCAAGAGAGTTTTTTCCTATTAAAATCCCGTGGTATTCACGGAAATAAAGTGATAAGGATTCATTTGATGAATTACCCGCTGTTGAAATAGTTTCTTTTTTTACAAAAGTGGAAAGAGACAAAATAGCTATTTCAGTGTGTTCGGCACCTATATTGACTATCATATTTCCACTTGACTCGGAAATGTCTATACCGGCTCCAACAGAAGAGGAAATAGGTGTGAAAACCATTCCTATTTTTGAAAAACCAGAATCTTTTAAAACTTCGTATATACTTTCTCTTTCTACTTGAGTAGAATCTACCGGTACATTGACAAGAATACCGGGTTTAAAGAAAGATTTCTGAGCGTTCGTACTTTTTATAAACTGTCTGAGAAGTATGACTGTTCTTTCAAAATCGTTTACTGTTCCTTCTTTTATGGGAGCGACTATTTTAAATGCCGGTGGTATTTTCCCCCGCATCTCCAGAGCTTTTGAACCATAAGAGATTAATTCATCAAAAATATTAAGTACCAATAAACTAGGCTCTTCAAAAAGGTTACCGTTAATATCACACATCTTAATACTATGGCTTCCCATATCTATGGCATAACTATTTCTAAGCATATTTCTTACCCGCTCTCATAAATTATAAATAACAAAGCCGACAGTATTCTGCCGGCTGAAGTTCATATCTTAAAGCTTGTGTACAAAAAGTCCGCTTCTCAATTTTGGTTCAAACCAGGTAGATTTAGGTGGCATTACATTTCCTGCATCGGCAACACTTAAGAGTTCATCCATAGAAGTTGGATACATTGAAAAAGCAACTTTCCAGTCTTTTCCGTCTACCAGTTTTTCAAGCTCTCCAAGTCCTCTTATTCCTCCTATAAAATCTATTCTGGAATTAGTTCTTGGATCATCAATACCGAGTATCGGATTCAGAAGATTTTCCTGAAGAATGGAAACATCAAGTGATTTGACCGGATCATTCGAATCAAAAGATCCTTCTTTTGCATTTAAAACATACCATTTTCCATCAAGGTACATACCGAATTCATGTGTGCCTTTAGGATGATATGGAGATTCAGAAGATTCTTTTACATCGAATTTTTCAGAGATTTTATTTAAGAATCCATCTTCATCAAGTCCGTTTAAATCAGCCACAACTCTGTTATAATCCAATATTTTTAAATTATTATGTGGGAACAATACTGCCATGAAGAAGTTGTATTCTTCATTTCCAGTGTGATTCTGATTTTCATTTTCCTTGACGTCTCTGACCCTGGAAGCTGATGCAGCTCTGTGATGTCCATCGGCTATATAAAGAGCCTCTACAGGTTCGAAAGCTTTTACTATTTTCTCAATATTTTCATCTTCCTTTACGAGGAAGACAGTGTGTCTTACTTCGAATTCATCTACGAAATCGTATTCGGGTGTAGAGGAACAGAATCCTTCCAACATATTGTTCAATTCTTCTTCAGCTTTAAACGCAAGAAATACAGGTCCTGTATTTGCATTTGTGGCAAGTATGTTGTTGACTCTGTCATCTTCTTTTACCTTTCTGGTAAATTCATGTTTTTTAATTTTTGAAGCCTGATATTCATCAACAGAAAAACAGGCGACTATTCCGGTTTGAATATGACCTTTCCATTCCTGACGATAAATATAAAAAGAGTTCTTCTCTTCTTCAACTAAAATACCTTCAGATATAAATCTGGTGAGATTTTCATTGGCTTTTGCATAGACTTTTGCATCGTAATGATCGATTGCTGGATCTAAATCAATTTCTGGTTTTACTACATGAAGAAAAGAATAAGGATTATCCTTTACCTCTACGCGTGCTTCATCTGAATTTAATACATCATAAGGTTTTGAAGCTACTTTTGAAACTAATTCCTGTTTTGGCCTGTAAGCTTTGAAAGGTTTAACAATTGACACTTTGACCATCCCTCCTAAATTTAAAAAGTATCTTTAAAGACATACTTTCCTTTATCTATTTTTTTTAATGTATCCTGGCTTTCAAGATATTCAATTGCTTTTCTCACCAACTGGTAAGCAAAAAATCGACTAAAAAAGGATTCATCGATTATATCTACTTTCCTGAAGAACGGAATAATATCAAACTCGCTGCTTATTCCGGATTCATACATTCTTTTTTTTACTTTATTAATACCCTCCTGCAGAAAATCGTTGTACGAATTTTTTATCCAGAAATCCAGGTCATTCTTATCAAATATCTCCACAGACGAATCACCATAGGATTCTGCACAATAAGGTGCAAAATGGTTGTTCAGATAAGAAAATCCAAAAAACTCATCTTCTCTTATGAAATCCAGTAATTTCAAGTCATGTGATGAAAAATAAAGAATAATCACACCTTTTTTCAATCGATATATATTCTCATCCGGTTGTCCCTGAACTATTAACAATTCTCCATTCTTTAAATTCCTATCTTCCATGTATTATTTCACCGGGGTTTCCTTTGAAAAAAACTCTCGATTCATCAGAATGCCCGATATGTTCATACCACTTGAAAGTTTCAACCGCAAAACGGTTGACAATTGATTCAAGGTCAGAATGAGTGATTTCTTCAGCAAATTTTTCGGATAATTTTTTTTCGAATGACCATTTGTTATTTTCTGCTTCCGGAGCGAAAACAATATCATTTTCGTATTTAAGATTCAGTTCCGGTTTAATTTTTTTCAACAACTTGAATATGGTTTCGATAAAAAGATCTGCAATACTGTTGGCGTCTTTCATTGATTTTAATGCTGCTCTGAACTCAGGAGTTAATTCTTTTTCAATATTGACATAAGAATACATTTTTTCACCGGCTCTTTTCATAGAAAAAACACCTCCTTAAATCTTTTCCCAATTTGTCCCTTCCGGGCCGTCATTCAGGACGATTCCGTTATTTTTGAGTTCATCTCTGATTTTATCTGCGACATCAAAAATCTTTTTTTCACGCATAATCTTCCTTATATCTATCATTATTTTCATTATCGAATCCAAATCAGTTGAAACATCAGTTTCATTTTCGCTTTTGAGTATTTTACCATTAAATAGGCCTAAAACGTCTGAAAATTCACCTTTTATTAGATAATAAGCTTCAATTTCTTTTGGAACAATTGTTTCATCGTTTGATGAAGAATTACCTGATGCTTCTTTGACCATATCAAAAAGCATTGCAATTACCTTTGAAGTGTTGAAATCATCTTCAAGATATTCTACAAATTTATTTCTTTTATCTATCATCCAGTTTGAAGCATTTTTAACCAGAGGAACATTGTCATCGTACTTAGATTCTACCGAATATAAGAAATTTGATATTTTTTGAGCACCTTTTGACCAGTTTTCAAAATTTTCTTCGGAATAATCCATAGGGCTTCTAAAATGAGTGGCAAATAGAAACAATCGCACGGCATCCTTTCCGTATCTATCAACAGCTTCTCTTATCGAAATTATGTTTCCTACGGATTTTGCCATTTTTTTACCGCCCATCTGGAGCATTCCATTATGCATCCAGTAATTGGCGAAACATTTTCCACTGCAGGCTTCGCTCTGGGCCTTTTCATTTTCATGATGCGGAAAAATTAAATCGTTGCCACCTGCATGGATATCAAAATTATCTCCTAAAATTTCTGAAGACATAACAGAACACTCAATATGCCATCCAGGCCTTCCCTTACCCCAGGGACTATCCCAGGAAGGTTCTCCCTCTTTTGCCGGTTTCCATAAAGTGAAATCTGCCGGGTTTTTCTTTCTGCTGTCTACTTCTATTCTGGCACCGGCAAGCATATCATCTATTTTTCTGTTAGAAAGTTCTCCGTATTTATCGAAACTTTTTACATCAAAGAAGATTTCGCCTTCCACAATATAAGCGTGACCTTTGTTCATAAGTTTTTCAATGAAATTGATAGTCTCAGGCATATAATCTGAAGTTTTTGGATAAAAATTGGCATCTTTTACCCCGAGGGATCTGACATCCTTTAAATATTCCCTTATAAAGGTGGAAGTGATAATATCGAAATCCCATCCTTCATTTTTCATTCTGTTTATAATTTTATCGTCTATATCGGTAAAGTTAAGTACATAAGTAACTCTGTATCCTCTGTATTCGAGGAATCTTCTGAATGAATCGAATATTACAGCTGGCCTTGCATTTCCTATATGTACGTAATTGTAAACTGTGGGACCGCAAACATACATTTTCACAATTTTTTCTTTTATAGGTACGAATTCTCGCTTGGTGTTTGTGAGTGTGTCTGTGATTTTGATCAAAGTGCGTTCACCAACCTTTCTACTCTGTCCAGCATTTTGTTCCTTCCTATCAGATGTACTACGTACATGAGTTCAGGACCGCTGTCACTTCCTGTAAGTACTTCTCTCAATGTATGATAGAACCCTTTTGATTTTACTTTAGAATTTTTGGTAACCCTTTTAAACATAGGCATGATATCTTCAATTGTCCATGAATCCATATCCTGAATTTCCTTTAGCAGTTCTACATATCCAGCTTCAACGCCTTCATTTTTAACATTTTCAACTGTTTCGGTTTTAAGGATAGGATCTTTGAAGAATACCTTAATTTTCTCTGGAATTTCATCGAATGAATGCAATTTATTCTGAATTGATTTCATCGCCTCACGTATCCATTTATAATTGGCTTTAGCTGTGGATTCGTCCATGTAGCCAGCTTTTACTATCCACGGGATCGAATACTCAGCCAGTTTATCTTCATCAAGTTCTCTTATATAGGCTCCGTTCATCCATCTCAACTTTGTCTCATCGTATATAGCTGCACTTGAATTAACCCTTTCAAGTGAGAAGTTCGAAATCATTTCATCCATACTCATAATTTCTTTACCTTCAGGGTGTGACCAGCTCAATAAAGCAAGATAATTTACGATACTTTCCGGGAGATATCCCATCTCCCGATAATTTTCTACTGCGGTTGCACCATGTCTTTTACTCAACCTTGAACCATCAGGTCCGAGAATCATTGAAACATGGGCAAAATTTGGTAACTCGTAATCCATTGCTTCATAAATTGCAAGCTGCCTCAAAGTATTTGACAGGTGATCATCTCCCCTTATTACATGTGTGATTTTCATCTGTGCATCATCTACTGCAACTGCAAAATTGTAAATTGGCATGCCATTGCTTCTGAGTATGACAAAATCACCTATAGTTCCCTCTTTAAAAGTTATTTCACCTTTTATCAAATCGTTTACTGTATAGTCTTTCTGAGGCATTCTGAAATAAATAACAGGATCAAGTCCTTTTTCCTTGTATTCAGCTCTTCTTTCGGGAGTATCGAACTTAGAAATCATATCAAAATTGTAATGAGGTGATTCTTTTTTTGCCAGTAATTCTTCCCTGATTTTTTCCAGTTCTTCAGGATATATATATGCCTCATAGGCTTTTCCTTTTTCGACAAGTTCATGAGCAACTTTTTTATAAATATCCATTCTTTCAGATTGTCTGTATGGTCCGAAGTCTCCACAACAATCAGGACCTTCATCCCAATTAAGCCCTAACCATTTCATCGTTTCTATCAATGAATTTTCCGATTCTCTTGTAGATCTTTCCTGATCGGTATCCTCAACCCTTAACACGAAAATTCCGTCATTTTTCTTTGCGTATAAATAATTAAACAATGCTGTTCTTGCACCGCCAACATGAAGATATCCAGTAGGACTTGGGGCGAATCTAACCCTTACCATTAAAAATCCCTCCAATAATTCGTAAAAAATAATTTCTTTTCATATTAAATTATATCATAATTCAAATTTCACAAACTCTCACAATTATCATAAATTCAAGATTTACAGCAATAATTAATGATAAATCAAAACTCATATATCAGCTAAAAAGTGTATAATATCCATTGGTTACAAAAACTCGAAAATAAGGAGTCGATTATGAGTATGCAAAATGAAGGAAAAGAATCTCTTTTTTCCGAATTTACCGAATCTTCCTTTGAGCAATGGAAAGAGGAGGCGATCAAGCTTTTAAAAGGTGCCCCGTTCGAAAAAAAAATGATTTCAAAAACTTATGAGGGCATTGAGATTCAGCCAATTTATAATTCTCAGGATCTAACTAACAAGGCTTTAAAAAACACACTTCCCGGCACCCCGCCATTTTCAAGACATTCATCTCCAGAAGGGTATATCTCCAATTCCTGGAAAATGTGTCAGGAAATACCAGGAAATTCTCCCGAAGAGTTCAACCAGAATTGTAAAAAATATATTTCTCTCGGGCAGAATGTTGTCAATATTCCACTTAAGGTTGTCGAAAACGTGTTTTTTTCAAATACGGGAGTCGAGATAAATAAATCAGATGATTTAGAACTGTGTCTGAAAGATTTGGATCTCGGAAAAATTCCTTTACATGTTTATACGGGAGAAAACTCACTTCCTTTTTTAGTCATGCTTCAGAAATTATGGAAAGATGAATTTAACAATCTTGAAGAAAGTATTATTGGATGTGACCCTGTTTCTCAATCTTTGCTGACAGGTGAATTGAATCCGGATCTTGACAGACTTACAGAATCGATCAAATTTGCCGATGAAAAGTTCCCGAACATTAAATCAATACTGATAAGATCGGATATATTTGGGGATTTGGGAGCTTCAGCCGTTCAGGAAATCGGACTTGCCGTGTCAATCGGTGTTGAATACATGAAAAAAATGTTAGATATGGGTTTTGATGCAAATAAAGCTGCTTCAAAGATAGCCTTTGAATTTGCGGTTGGTCAGGATTATTTCACAGAAATATCGAAATTCAGAGCCGTTAAAATAATATGGTACAGAGTATTAAAAGCTTTTGGATGCTCAGATGAAAACAGCAAAATTTATATTCATGCCAGGACTGGTAAATATAATAAAACGATTTCGGATCAGTATGTAAATATGTTAAGAGTTACATCGGAGGCTTTTTCGGCAGTTCTTGGCGGAATTAACAGTTTAAGTATTGGATCTTTCGATGAGCTTCATACACCTATGGGAGAATTTTCCGGAAGGATTTCCAGAAATCTGCACAGCATACTCAAAGATGAATGTCAGTTATTCCATCCTATTGATCCTGCTGGTGGATCATGGTATGTGGAGAAATTAACAGAAAGTATTTCTCTTGAAAGTTGGAAATATTTCCAGAAAATAGATTCTAATAATGGAATTATAAATTCATTGAAAAAAAGAATACCGCAGGACGATATTCTGGACACCAGAAATCTCAGAAAAAAAGATATTTCAAAGAGAAAAAGAGTCATAGTAGGAACGAATATGTTTGCAAGTAATACCGAAAAAATTACGGAAAACTATGCAAACGCAACCAAAGGGGATAGTTCGAAAAAGAATTTATCTGTCATTGCCAAAAATACTCCTGAAGAAATCGGAAAACTTTACGAAGATGGAGTTTCTTTCCACGATGTTTATCATGGAACAATTCAGGGAAACAGAGAAAAAATTGAAACGATAAAATTTGAAAGACTATCTGAAGAATTCGAAAGTCTCAGATATAAAGTCGAAAACGGCTTAAAAGAAAAAGTTTATCTTGTAAATATGGGATCGCTGAGACAACATAAGCCAAGAGCTGACTTCAGTAGAGGGTATTTTGAAGTGGCTGGGCTTGAAGTCGAATACCCGGAAGGTTTTAACACTCCTGAAGCCGCCGCGGCGTCTTTCAGAAACAGTGGGGCAAAAATTGCTGTAATTTGTTCTACGGATGATACTTATCCAGAACTTGTTCCGGTAATATCTAAATTGATTAAAACTGATAATCCCGAAGCTAAAATAGTTCTTGCAGGAAGACCCGCGAAAGACCTGAAAGAAATTTACGACCAGTCTGGAGTAGATGAATATATCTATATGGGATCAGAATGTCTGAAAACACTTAAAAACTTACTGGGAGTAGGTGAATGATCTGATGAGTAAATTCCCTAATTTTTCTGAAATACCTCTTTATGAGGAAAAAAACACAGAATCAGGAGACATGTCATATTTGGATAAAATTCCCGAATGGAAAACTAATGAACAGATAGATGTCAAACCTTTGTATACTTTTAACGATATAAAAGAATTTAAGCATACGTCATTTACCGCTGGAATTCCTCCGTTTTTAAGAGGACCTTATGCGACAATGTACGTAACAAGACCATGGACAGTTCGTCAGTATGCAGGCTTTTCAACTGCCGAAGAGAGTAATGCGTTTTACAGAAGAAATCTCGCTGCAGGTCAGAAAGGTCTTTCAATAGCTTTTGACCTTGCAACACACAGAGGCTATGATTCAGACCATGAAAGAGTTGTAGGTGATGTAGGTAAAGCCGGTGTTGCCGTGGATTCCATACTCGATATGCGAATCCTTTTTGATGGAATACCGCTTGATAAAATGTCTGTATCTATGACTATGAACGGAGCGGTTCTACCGATAATGGCATTTTATATCGTTGCTGCTGAAGAACAGGGAGTGGAACAAAAACAGTTAACAGGAACCATTCAGAACGATATTCTGAAAGAGTATATGGTCAGAAATACCTATATATATCCACCTGAAGTATCCATGAAAATTATCGCAGATATATTTGAATATACTTCCCAAAACATGCCTAAGTTCAACAGTATAAGTATTTCCGGATATCACATGCAGGAAGCGGGAGCAACTGCCGATATAGAGCTGGGTTATACTCTTGCTGACGGTCTTGAATACGTTAAAACAGGTATAAAAGCTGGAATAGATATAGATGCTTTCGCTCCACGACTTTCCTTCTTCTGGGGAATTGGTATGAATTATTTCATGGAAGTTGCGAAACTCAGAGCCGCAAGACTTTTATGGGCTAAGCTGATCAAACAGTTCAATCCTAAAAATCCTAAATCTATGTCATTGAGGACACATTCACAGACTTCGGGTTGGAGTTTAACGGAACAGGATCCTTTTAATAATGTTGCAAGAACATGTATTGAAGCTATGGCAGCAGCATTAGGGCATACACAGTCGCTTCATACCAATGCACTCGATGAGGCAATTGCATTGCCAACAGATTTCTCGGCGAGAATCGCCAGAAATACACAGTTATTCCTTCAGAATGAAACCGGAATATGTAAAGTTATAGATCCATGGGGAGGTTCATACTACGTTGAATACCTGACAGATCAACTGGTAAAGAAAGCGTGGGAGCATATACAGGAAATAGAATCTCTTGGAGGCATGGCAAAGGCTATTGAAACCGGATTACCCAAAATGAGGATTGAAGAAGCCGCTGCCAGAAGGCAAGCCCATATAGATTCAGGTGCAGAAGTTATTATAGGTGTAAATAAGTACAGGCTCGAACATGAAGATCCTATTGATATACTTGAAGTTGATAATACAGCTGTTAGAGAATCTCAGATAGCAAGATTGAAAAAACTGAGAGAGAACAGAGATGATGAAAAAGTTAAAAAGGCTCTGGATGAGATTACAAAAGCTGCTGAAACGGGAGAGGGCAATTTGCTTCAATTAGCAGTTGAAGCTGCAAGAATTTTTGCTAGTCTGGGAGAAATATCAAATGCAGTTGAAAAAGTATCAGGGAGGCATAAAGCTATTATAAGATCAATATCAGGAGTATACAGTTCGGAATACGAGGAAAGTGAAGAAATAGAAAATGTAAGAAGACTCGCGGATGAATTTGAGCAGAATGAAGGAAGACGACCAAGGATAATGGTTGCAAAAATGGGCCAGGACGGTCATGATCGTGGTGCAAAAGTTATATCAACAGCTTTTGCCGATTTAGGTTTTGACGTTGATATCGGACCGCTTTTCCAGACTCCAGCGGAAACTGCTGCACAGGCAGTTGAAAATGATGTTCATGTAATAGGGATGAGTTCTCTTGCAGCAGGACATAAAACGTTGTTGCCTCAATTGATTGAGGAATTGAGAAAACTTGGACGAGAAGATATTATGGTAGTTGTAGGTGGGGTTATACCGGCACAGGATTACGAATATCTTAAAGAAAACGGAGCTTCGTTGATCTTTGGTCCCGGAACGGTTATTCCTGTTTCAGCACGTAAAGTGATAGAAGAATTAAACCAGAGGCTGGGTTTTGAATAAGGACAAAAAAGAACAAACCCGACGACCTGAATGGACTCCGGAGTCGGGAGGCAGAGAGTATGCCTCAAAAGTCATGGATGGTATAAAATCCGTCCATGACGGTTTTAATTATGGAAATGAAGAAAATAAAAGAACGAAAAAGAAAATCCCCACCAGAAAAACACTTCAGATTGATGATTATGTAAACGGTGTTCTTAATTCTGACAGAACATTGCTTGCAAGGGCGATCACCTTAATAGAAAGTAATTCCAGGAAGCATTTTACACTGGCACAGGAAGTCCTGAACAGATTGATAAAAAACAGTGGTAATTCTTTGAGAATTGGTATTACGGGAATGCCAGGAGCGGGTAAAAGCACTTTTATAGAGAGTTTTGGGAATTTTCTGTGTGATATGGGTAAAAAAGTTGCCGTTCTTGCAATCGACCCAAGTAGTACAATAACAAAAGGAAGTATTCTCGGAGATAAAACGAGGATGGAGTCTTTGTCGAGACGGAAAGAAGCTTTTATAAGACCCTCCCCTTCGGGTGGTGTGCTGGGTGGAGTTGCACGAAAAAGTCGTGAAACTATGATGTTAGTGGAAGCGGCCGGATACGACGTAATTCTCATAGAAACTGTCGGGGTTGGTCAGAGTGAAACTGTGGTCAGATCGATGACTGATTTTTTCCTGCTGTTAACCATAACCGGAGCGGGTGATGAATTACAAGGTATGAAAAAAGGTATAATGGAGTTATCTGATGCAATACTCATTAACAAAGCTGATGGAGATAATCTGCTTAAAGCGCGTACGACACAGGCTGAATACAACAGAATACTTCACTATCTGCAAAATGCTACTGAAGGCTGGGAAACAACAGCTTTAACTTGCTCATCTATAAAAAATGAAGGTATAGGTGAGATTTGGAAGTTGATAAGCGAATTTGAAAAGAAGACGAAAGAATCAGGTGTTTTTTACAAACGAAGAAAGTCACAGAAAAGAGAATGGGTATATTCCATGCTCACAGAATATATTAAAGATGCTTTTTTCAACGATGATGATGTGAAAAATGCGATTCCTGAAGTTGAAAGGGAATTGTTTGAAGGCAAAATTACTTCAACGCAGGCTGCTTCGAAGCTTATCGATTTGTATAATTATAATTCGTGATTTTATATATTGAAGAGGGGATATTAATAGTATCCCCTCTTTATTTTGTCAAGAACATCTTCGAAATGATATACAAATTTATCAACTATAGTTTTTTCATTTGAAACTATAATCACTTCATGGTTTTTATCGTTTGCCGATAATGTCAGATTGTATGAACCGAAAATAACAGTTTTATCATCTATTACAAGAAATTTTTCATGCATTTTGCCATTTTCGTTTAAATCAAGACAGGCAAATGAAAAATCAGATAATTTATCCACCACACTGTATGAACCCAATGAATTCCATTCCTTATCTGCGATTACGTATATTCTGATTCCAAATGCTGAGAGTATTCTGAGGAAATTTACAATTCGGAGATCACTGAAAGCATACATAGCTATTTTTACAGATTTCTTGGCTTTGGATAATTCATTAATTATTACTTCAAAAGTCTTATCATACTGAGAAAAATAAACTTTTCCGTGATTTTTAGACATATAATAATCCGAAATGTTTCCCGTAACCAACGCGTTGAAATGATCTGAAAAAGTTTCGATAATTTTTTGATTATCGGTTATATATATGTTATTCGTATTGCAATCCATACCTGTTTGAGTTAAATTGGCAGATCCGGTCCACAAGAGTTCATTGTCTTTTATCATGTATTTACAATGCATAAGACCTGTTTCATCATCAGAAAACAGCTGTATATCGTAATCTAAAAAACTTTCAACAAATTTTAAATTCGAATTTTCAGTTATGATACGTACTTTAATTCCCTTTTTTATAAGTTGTTCCAGATAGAACAATATATTAGGGTCGCTTATGGAATATACACAAATATCCAGCGCTTCCTTTGTAGAATAAATAAAATTTTCAGTAAAAGTCCTTATTTCCTGATTAGAAAAGTATAAGTCATTTGTGCTATTCGAGGTTTGGCGTTTAAAGTTAAAAACAACGATCGATAGGAAGAATAATGTTGTGAGAATAATACAGACTAAAATAGATTTTGATAAATTCATAAGGAAATCTCCTTAAGAAAAAAATCAAACAAATAAATAAAAAAGGGGAAATCCCCTTACTGGTGTGCCCGGGGCGAGTCGAACGCCCAGCCTCCACAGCCGCAATGTGACGCTCTATCCAATTGAGCTACGGGCACGCAAAAATGGCGGAGAGAGAGGGATTCGAACCCTCGGAGAGCTCACGCCCTCACTTGCTTAGCAGGCAAGCGCCTTCGGCCGCTCGGCCATCTCTCCGCAAATGCGAGCTTAGTATACCATAAGTTTTTTAATATTTCAAGCGTTTTTTAAGTTCTTTATATTGGAAAGAAATTTTAGCATAATAACAAAAGAAAGCATTGGGTAAAACAATGGAATAGAAGGGCGGATTTAAAGTTTTATAAGCATAATAAAATCTCATAATGTTCGCCAACATCACATTCTTGTAAACCGAATTATTTACACCTTGAATACTGTCATCCAGAGTACAATGAACATGATATGAATAAGGAAATCTTAATTCAAGTTTGGCTATGAAATTACAAACAAGGGAACGTAACGGTTGAGTTTCGCTGTTTGAGCGTAGCGAGTTCGAAACTCGTGAAGTGCCCGGTTTGTAAATTTCACCGAATTTGATTACAATTGACGTTTCATATCTTGTTCTAGAGCGTGTATATATCTATTTATAACCCTTCTTATGCTTTAACGTACACGTTACATACGCGCACATTATAAGTAAAATCTTCTTTATTTTCCGAAATGATACTAAATCCGATTTTCTGATACATTTTAACTGCATAATTGTTTTTCTGGACACTTAAGGAAGCCTGAGAATACCCCTTTTGTTTAAGGAAATATATCATTTTGCTCATCAAATTCATACCTATTCCTTTTCTTCTGAATTCTTTTGTTACGGAAATAACAAATTCAGGAGTCAGATTATCTATATTTTCATAACCTTTGATTTCTCCGGCAATAATTCGAACCCAAACGGCACCTATTATTTTATTTTTAAATTCGCACACTAAACAGTGATCGTCTTTTTTTCGCCAAAATTTTTTATATAAAAAAAAATCTCGGGAACATAGATTATTTCCCTGGGGTAGGGAGATATTCCTTCCGGAACGAAAATAGACTCATAAAGCATTTCTTCAAGTATTAAAATTTCCTCGGGGTTTATTTCCCTTATTCGAAATTAGACATTTTTTTTTGTCTCTTTCATAATAATTATGCTGACTCTCTGGCTATTATTTTAGGTGTGATTATAAGATTCTTTGTTATTCTATTGTCAGATTGGATTTTATCTATCAACAGATTTACAGATTCGGTGGCAAACTTTTTCACATCCTGATCAATTGATGTGAGAGAAGGGTGCAGATATTTACTCAAAGGGAGATTATCAACTCCGAGTACGGCTATATCTCTGGGGATTGAAAATCCTTCTTCAAGTATTGCCTTGTATATTCCCGGGACTTTTTCGTCTCCGGAGATGAAAAATGCATCTGGATGATCTTTGTTTCGTAAGATGTCTTTTGAAAGCTGATAGGCTTTTTCAATGGTATCTATATTGAAATATATTTTAAAATCAGTCTCATTTTCATTGCAGCATTTAATAAAACCGTTTGATCTTTCCTTGTTTACGTTGAATTCCCTGAATCCAAGTAAGAATGTGAGTGATCTATATCCTTTTTTTATAAGGTATTCGGCACCTAAATAACCTACCTGATAATTGTCCTGGTCTACAAATGAAGTGTCCGTATGTTCCAGGTCTTTACCTAGAATCACAAACGGAATATTGTTGTTTCGAAGATACTCTATTCTTATATCTTTAGGCAGATTGTCAAAAAGAATAGCTCCATCTGCAATTCCGCTTTTTAGAAGTAAAAAACCATCCGTTTCATCACCTATTACGCCTTCTCCGGAAGAAGGAGAGATAATTATTTTAAAACCTCTGCTTTTGAATTTAGTTATAATTTCTTTGATAATATAGCTATGCCAGGCATTCCAGTAACTGCCGCCATGTTTATCTATAAAAAGAATAATCGTATGTGTCTGTTTTGTTTTAAGAGCTTTCGCCATTATATTGACACTGAAATTATTTTTTTGTATTGCATCCATTATTATTCTTCTTGTCTCTTCTTTTACATCAGGTGAATTATTTATTACTCTCGATACCGTTTTAATGGAATATCCTGTTAATCTGGCTATGTCAGACATCGTAACTTTTTTCAAATATATTACCTCCAAACAAAACCCTTAAATGATACCACAAAACAAAAAAGTCTTACGTTGTCATTATCTATATAAATATTACCATATTTCCTATGAGAAATATTAAATAAGAAATTAGAAGATATTTTATTCTAATCGTATATAAATCCAATATTTCAGGAATAACGCTCTATATAAGGATTTGTGGTTTTGCTTATTTAAATGTAAACTAATAAAGAAAGTGTGTATTTCTTATTGTTGTTCAATAAAATGACAACGTTGTCATTTAAACATCTAACAGGAGGGATTTTTCGTGAAAAAAGTACTTATTTTCATCCTTATGGTTTCAATGGTATCGGCATTTTTAGGAAGCGAACTCGTAGTTACATCCAGATTATGGTCGGCTCCTTCTGAAAAGGATTTTATTATCAATGAAATTATCAAACCTTTTGAAGAAGAAAATAATTGTAAAGTAAAATTCTCTACACTTGATGATCAGAAAATTCTTGAACAGGCAAAGCTTCAGAAAGAAACCGGAAATATCACAACTGATGTAATAGTTTCATACTGTGCGAATATGCCAGAATGGGTTAATAATGGTTATGTTGAGGATTTGACTGATATTGCTGCACAATGGACCGACAGAAACTTCTCCAAGGGTTACGATGCTATGACAGTATTCGATGGAAAAAGATTCTTCATTCCTGTTGGTGCTGACGTATATCTTTTCATAGCAAATAAAAAGGCTCTTAAGTATTTACCAGAAGATGCTGATATTCAGAATCTGTCCTGGGAAGAAGTAGTTGAATGGGCAAATGTTATGGCAGCATCAGAAGGCGAAGGTAAATACGCTGTAACTGGTGTTCCTATGAAATCCCTTATTTATCAGTATGGTGGAGTATGTCTTTCTTATGGTGCTGACTGGCCAAATCTTAACAACCCTGGTGCGATGGCTGCATTCTATCTTATGAGTAAAATGAGTGATGCTTACACTCCAGCAGTTATGACATATGATGATGTAAGGCCTCCGTTAAAAAGAGGGGAAGCATGGATGGCAACAGCACATTGTGCAAGAGTTGGAGAAGTTTATAAGAATGACCCAACTAATTTCGTGATTGCTCCTGCTCCAACTGGTCCTGCAGGTATAGGTTCTATAGCAGGTACAAGTGGATTCGCAATTGTTAAAGGTGCAAAAAACAAAGAATTGGCTGTAAAATTCCTGGAATATATGTCCAGACCTGACATTATGCTCAAGGCAAGTAAAGGTACAGGAGGATTTATACCTCCAGTTGACGAAGCAATCAACCTTTTGAGTGAAGAAGATGCACAGGACGAAGTAATTGGAAAAGCCATAAAAGTTATGCAGGAAGGCGTGCTTTCATATATCGCTCCTATCTGGAAAGACTGGGGAGCAGTAAAACTCGTATATGATGATATATTCAAGAAAATGATCATCGAAGAAGGAGAACTCGATCCTGCATACCTCGAACTAATGCAGTTGAAAGTTGATATTCAGAGAAAATAAAACTGTTAAATGTATAAAATGAATTACGAATAGGGGGATTCGTCCCCCTTTATTTTGAAACGAGAACAATATTTGACGTATGAATGGTGGTGATGAAAATTAGCTCATCAAAAATATTCAATAAAAAGACTGTTCCATATTTCCTGATAGCCCCGACAGTGGTATTTTATATTATTTTTTGGTTAAGACCAGTGATTCAGGCTATTGTGGTGAGTTTTCAGGATCAGAACGGACTTTTCAGTTTGGAAAATTATAATTTTATATTCAACGATCCATATTTCTTCAAAGCGATTGTTAATACGGGAATATTCGTGCTTTTTTCGGTAACATTGGAATTTATTATTGCACTTGGTCTTGCTCTCATAATAAATAAAAAATTCAAAGGGTCTGCAATTTTTCTTTCTCTGGCTTTAATACCGATGGCACTTCCAGCAGTAGCTGTCGGAGCCATGTGGACGAGTGGTTTTGCAACTTACGGCTGGGTTAACAGTCTTCTTTATCATCTCGGAATTATCTCAAGAGAAGGAAAAATTGTATTTCTTGCCGGAACTGAATTTCAATCATTAATGCTAATTATACTGATAGATGCATGGCAGGTAATACCGTTTATGATGACTATATTGCTTGCTGGTCTTCAGGGAATTCCAAAAGAATCAATTGAAGCTGGATATATTTTTGGCGGTACAAGATTTACTGTTCTCAGAAAAATTACGATGCCAATGCTTAAACAGAGTATTCAGACTGCGTTGATATTGAGAATAATTTCTGCAATTCAGGTTTGGCTGATAATTGTAATGGTTTATGGATATCGCAGAATTCCCGTATTGCTTGAACAGGTAGTCTTTTACAAAGATCAGCTTATCGGAAAATATAATATAGCACTCGCATATTCAGTAATAGTCGCGGTAGTGGTTTCTGCAGTCGCATTCCTTTACCTTAAAGTTTCAGGTGCGTTTTCCAAGGAGGTAAAGTAATGGCAGATGTCAATAACATGAAAATAGTAAAAAGCAGAAGTACAAAAAAAATAATAACAAAAACCCTTTTTTATATTTTGTTAGTGGGAATAGTTTTGTTCATGATGACACCTGTTTATTTTCTTCTTGTTACCTCTTTCATGTCTGATCAGGAAGCATATGACTGGCCATTATCGATGTTTCCATCCATATTCAATGATTTCATCATCGAGAAGTCTTCAACTGTTGAAAATGGCTACCTTATAAGTATATACAGCGATGCCCAGCAGGGGTATATAACACTTTCGGAAAGTGAAGATTTCGAGTATATTCAGAAATTCATCAGAAGTAAGACAAATTCTCAGTTGAATAGAGAATTGTTCGATGAAAAAATAAGCGAACTTGAAGTTTTGACAACAGAAAATCAAACTGAAATAATTGAATTATCCCAGAATTTGATCGCTGAAGAAACGAAATTGGCAAAACTTAACAGGGATTTAGTGAAGGTCGAAAAACAGATATCGAGAATACCGGACGATATGACAGATATGCAGGAAATAAAACAGAATTTAATTTCTGAATCCGAAGAGTTAAAAGCAGAACAGATACGTACAGAACTTAATATCAAGAATTTAAAAACTGAACTCAGGCCGATAAATACAGTTAAATTCAGTATTGTGAAGAATTGGCTGGATAATTTCGAAACACTATTTCGTGTAACACGAGATTCTGTTGATGCACTTTTCAGAAGTATACAGGTAGCTCTTACCACCGTTTTTATTTCTCTGTTAATAGGTGGTATGGCTGGCTACGCATTTGCAAGATACTTTTTTAAAGGTAAGGGATTGTTGAAACTCAGTGTGCTTTTCGTAAGAATGTTCCCGGCAATTGCCGTTGCTATGCCGATGGTTATAATTCTGGCAGATATGGGTTTTTACGATCAACCAATAGGGCTATCTTTCGTATATTCTGTTGGTCAGATTGCCATGACGGTATGGATTACAGCGAGTATTTTTATGAGTATTCCGGTTGAACTAGAAGAAGCCGCACAGGTTTTCGGTACTTCACGTATGGGAGCTTTCATGAAGGTAACTCTTCCGCTCGCTTTGCCAGGACTTGCGGCAAGCGCAATGTATGCGTTTATAGGGAGTTGGAATGAAACGGCACAGGCAATAGTTTTAACACAGCATAATCCGACATTTCCGGTGGTCATATACCAGACTCTGGTTGGTACGAAGGGAATGATTAATCTTGTGGCAGCAGGTGGTGTAGCGATGGCGTTGCCGGCTGTTATATTCACTCTGATAATAAGAAGGTACATTTTACAAATGTGGGGTGGAGTAACCGTATGATAATAAAAAAAGATTATATAGAAAAGGAGCTGAAATTATGGCTACTTTAAAACTTACGAATTTATCAAAAAGATACGGTAAAAAAGTATGGGGAGCAAAAGATGTAAATCTTACCGTAAATGACAAAGAATTTGTAGTTTTTTTGGGTCCCTCAGGTTGTGGGAAAACTACAACAATGAGAATGGTGGCTGGACTCGAAGAAGTAACAGAAGGCAGGATTCAAATCGATGATAAAGATGTAACATTCAATCCTCCTCGAAACAGGGAAGTTAGTATGGTTTTTCAGAGTTATGCTGTATGGCCGCATATGAAAGTATATGATAATATCGCTTTTCCTTTAAAACTCAGAAAAATGCAAAAAAATGAAATTGATAAAACTGTGCAGGAAGTTGCCGAAATGGTTAGTATTAAGGAATATCTTGAGAGGTATCCTTCGCAGTTATCAGGTGGTCAGAGGCAGAGAGTTGCATTGGCAAGGGCGCTTGGAGTGAAACCCAAGATATTTTTAATGGATGAACCCCTGTCAAACCTGGATGCTAAACTCAGGGTAAAAATGAGAACCGAATTAAAAGCGATACATGCCAGAACCGAAGCTACGACAATATTTGTTACACATGATCAGGCAGAAGCAATGAGTATGGCTGACAGAATAGTAATCATGAAAGATGGAAAGATTGTTCAGATTGGAAATACAGATGAAGTTTATTTTAACAGTGCAAATGTTTTTGTTGCCGGCTTTATAGGAACTCCTCCGACGAACTTTCTGAACATGGACATTAAAGTTGAAAATGGTTTAAAGAAACTCATACATTCAAGATTTGCCATGAATCTCGAAAAAGAATTCGTATCTTATCTTGATGATTATGATAACGATGAAGTGATTCTCGGAATACGGCCGGAAAGCCTTGAAATAACCGGTAAGGAAGATGCCGATTTTTCAGAAAGAATTCTCGTCGTTGAACCTCAGGGTTCACATCAGATAATAGCAGTTGACCTTGATAAGAAAATAATAAAGATTGTAACCCCGCCATTTCCGAAATATTCACCAGGAGATCTTATACACGTGAAATTCGACAGGGAAAGAATAATGCTTTTTGATTCTAAAACAGAAGAAAGAATTAATTTTCATAAGTTTCAGGAGGAAAAATAAATGAATATTGCATTGGCACATTTCCGAGTAGGTGAAACTGATGGGGTTTCACTTGAAATGGAAAAATGGAGAAAAGAACTTGAAGAAATGGGGCATAAGGTTATATATATTTCTGGTACGGAAGGCTACGGAGAAGTATGTATTCCCGAAATAAACCTCAGAAGAAATGAATTTAAAAAATGGGAAAACAACGCATATGTTAAACTTTCGGATTATGAAGATGAATCGGAGTTTGAAAAAGATGTGGATGCGGAAAGGGTTGTAATTGAAGAAAAACTAAGAAAAGCAATTGAAGATTATGAGATAGATATGATAATTCCAAACAACATATTCTCATTGGGTATTGGTTACCCTGTCAGTATTGCTTTTAAAAATATAATTGAAGAATACAATCTGAAAGTGATTTCTCACAATCATGATTTTTACTGGGAAAGGCCATATTTTGATAACCCAACTTGTTCTCTTGTTAAAAAATGGCAGAATGAAATATTTCCACCTCATGGAGAAAAATATCAGCAGGTGGTCATTAATAAAATAGCTCAAAAGCAGTTAAAAGAGAGGAAAGGACTGGATTCAACAGTAGTTCCGAATGTTTTTGATTTTCATGCCCAGAAGTGGGGAAAAGATGAATACAATTCCGATTTCAGAAAAAATCTCGGATTGTCAGAACAGGACATAGTTTTTCTTCAGGCAACAAGGGTATCGGAAAGAAAGGCAATTGAACTTGCCGTTGAGGTTATAGGAGAGATTAAAAGGAAAAAAGAATCACTTTTTGGTGAATTGTATAGTGGTAAACAATTTACCTCAGAAAACAGGATAGTCTTTCTCATGCCAGGTATGATTGAATCATTAAGCGGGTACCCGGAATTTTTAAATAAAGTTGCAGAAGATGAAGATGTAGAAATACTCTGGATAAATGAAATAATGGATTTTCAAAGAGACGTCAGAAATGGAAAGAAAATATATTCTCTTTGGGATACTTACGTAAATTCTGACTTTATTACATATCCAAGTGTGATTGAAGGTTGGGGAAATCAGTTCCTTGAAGGTTTATTTGCAAAGAAGCCCATGCTGGTTTTTGAGTATCCTGTTTATGTTTCGGATATAAAACCCCTTGGTTTTGAAACAGTTTCCTTAGGTCAGGAATTTGAAGAAAGAATCGAGGGAAAACAATATGTAAAAATTCCACAAAACAAAATAGAATCAGCCGCAATCGAAATAATTGACATTTTAAAAGACAGAGAAAAGTACAGCGAGATAGTGGAAAGGAATTTCATGATTGGCAAGGAAAACTTATCTTATCAATCGTTGAGAAATATACTTGAAAAACTGGTAAAAAAATCTATGCAGGAGTGATAGTATGAAGATGTTTCCGGAAAGCAGACTTTCCGAAATAGAAAGAAAAGAATATTCGATCATTGTCGGTATACCCAGTTATAACAATGCAGATACGATTGAACATGTTGTCAGAAAAGTTGACGAAGGTATAAAAAATTATTTTGATGGAAATGGGTTTATCGTCAATGCCGATGGTGGATCAAAAGATGGCACGAAAGAAGTGTTTATGAGTATTGAAACTCAATCTGACAAAATAGCATATGAATACGAAGGTGTTCCCGGAAAAGGAAGTGCTATGGGTAGTGTTATGGAATTATGTGTTGAATTAAAGATTCCCATAGCCGTCTTTGTGGATTCCGATCTCAGAAGTATTGATGAATGGTGGATAGAAAGGCTGACAACTCCTATTCTGGAAAAGAAAGCTTCTTATGTTACTCCATATTACGTAAGACATAAATATGATGGGACAATCACCAACAACATCTGTTATCCACTTACTACCGCTTTATACGGTAAAAGAGTCAGACAACCTATTGGCGGGGATTTTGGATTGAATTATGAAATGGCAAAAATATACGCTGAGAAACCCGATCATTGGTGGAAAAGTGACATTGGAAAATTCGGTATTGATATATTTATGACAACAGTTGCGTTGAACGAAAGTGAATATGGAGTATATCAGGCAGCTCTAGGTGCGAAAATACACGATGCGAAAGATCCTGGGGAAGACCTTGGCCCTATGTTTTCACAGGTGGTTGGAACACTATTCATGCTTATGGATTATTACAAAGAGAACTGGAAAGAAATACATGAAATAGAAGATGCACCAATTTACGGAGAAATTCCAATTGTTGAACCCGAAGCGGTGAATGTGAATTATGAGAAACTCCATGAGAAATCGGTAAATGGTGTTGAAGAGTTTAAAAAATTCTATACCGAAAAACTCTGTAAAGAAATTTCTGAATACATATTGAATTGTGATGGCAGGATTAATTCTAAAGAATGGGTAAAAATAATTTATGAATTCGAAAAACTGTACAATTCAACTGATAGAAAAAGTGAAGTCATTAATGCTTTAATTCCCCTTTATTTTTCAAGAGTAGCTGACTTTGTAGTCTTAAGTAAGGAAATGGATTCTGCACAGGCTGAAATACTTATAGGAAATCTTGTAGAAGAATTCAGAATATCGAAGTAGATTTAAATTACTATTTCTAGTAATTAATACATAAATATTTTAAAAGTTAGGGATTGTTTCTAAAAAGGACAATCCTTTTTTTGGTGACAACAGTTTTGAGATATTATCATAAAATTAATTAATATGTATCATATAAATACCATAAGTGATTCATGAAGTGTTTATAAAAAAATATGGGTATCTCTCAATAAATCTTAATATGTTCGGATTCCTTACAAATAATAGTAACAAATTTATTTTTTAAAGTTAATTGATATTTTTGACTCGAAAATGTAAAATATTGCCATGAATATAAAATACTCATTATTTAAAAACTATTTAACAGGTAGCAAAAAGAAAAAAATAAGAAAAGAAGTGTTTTCACTTGCATTACCGGCCATGGGTGAGAATGTACTGCATATGATACTGGGTATTGTCGATACGGCTTTTCTTGGACATCTGCACTGGACTGCGATGACAGCTGCCGGTATGGCAAATCAGATTTTATTCATATTTCAGGCTGCATTTATGGCAATTTCTATTGGTTCAACAGTGTTAATCTCAAATGCATTCGGCATCGGGGATAAAAAATCCATACGCATGACTTCCTGGAACGGCATGTATATGGCTTTAATTTTAGGAGGGATAGTAACACTGACAGCAGTTTTTTCAACTGCTATGCTTGGTCTTTTTCCAGGGGTTACCGAAGATATAAATAAAATTGCCGATTCTTACCTAAAGATAATACTGTTTGGGGGAGTTGGATTTTCGTCGATGTTTATTCTTTCGGCCATTTTGAGAGGTGTCGGGAATACTAAAACTCCAATGATAGCTGTTGGAATAGCAAACTCCATAAATGTATTTCTGGATTATGTGATGATTTTCGGGCATTTAGGATTTCCTGAACTTGGTGCAGAAGGTGCTGCAATAGCAACCGTTATTTCCAGGTTTGTGGGATCGTTTATTCTCTTTATTGCATGCTTGAAATCCAGAGATCTATCAATGCTTGGATTCGGAAAGATAAATATAAGTTTCACCAGAATAAAGAAAATGCTTAAAATAGGTATTCCAACTGCATTGGAAAATTTTATTTTCAGTATGGGTGCCCTTGTGTTTGCAAATATTTTACTTATGGCGGGAGCACAGGCATACGCGGCTCACAGAATCGGAATAAACATAGAATCAATATCATTTATGCCTGGGTTTGGAGTTTCTGTAGCAATTACGACTTTAGTTGGTGTATACAATGGTAAAAATGAAAAAAATACCATGCTTGGTGTTGTAAGACAAGGGTGGATTATAGGTACCATATTCATGGTTTCTATAGGTGCGTTTATAACTCTTTTTCCTGAATTGCTTATTGTTCTTTTTACCCCTGATAAGGCAATTATGGCAGAAGCTGTATTGCCTGTAAGGTTACTCGGTCTTTTTCAGTTTTTCCTGGCAACCGATTTTGTCATGACAGGTGCTTTCAGAGGGGTTGGAGATACTAAAACCCCTATGTTTATTACTCTCATCGCTGTATGGGGTATAAGAATCCCGGTGGGATTTGTTCTCGTAAACTTTTTTGATATGGGATTACTTGGTGCATGGTCGGGTATGATGATCGATATGACTTTCAGAGGTTTAATAAAAATGTTTCTATATTCTAAAGGCAATTGGGAAAAGCATGCAGAAAGAACCAGGATTGCAGCCAGTGAAGAAGCTTGTGAAACAGCAGGTATAGTTGTAGAACTACTTGCCAATAAAGGAGATAATAAATCTCTTTCACAGCAGGAATCAGTATAAAACCCTTTAAAGGGTTTTATACTGTTCAAGAACCTTATCAGTTATATTTTTAATAGTTTCTCTTGATTTTCCAAACTGAATTTTTTCTTTCTCATCAAGTCTTATCTCTATTAACCTTTCAACTCCATCTTTTCCTATAACTGAAGGATAACCGATATAGGTGTCTTCATAAAAAGCTGAAACGGTTAGTATCCTTTTTTCATTTTTTATTAAAGATTCAAGAATGTTTGCAGTAGCTGATGCAATGGCAAAATTAGTTGCCCCTTTTCTTTTTATTATTTCATACGCTGCATTCTTTGTTTTGGTGAATATAAGTTCTTTATCAATTCCACAACAGTATGGCAATGGACATGATTTACAGAATTCTTCAACAGAGATGCCGCCCATTCTCGCTGCAGACCATACTGCAAGTTCTGAATCTCCGTGTTCTCCTATAATGTAGGCATGTACACTAGAAGGCGAAACATTACAATGTTCGGCAATCAATGTCCTGAATCTCGCTGTGTCGAGAACTGTTCCCGTTCCAAAAACCCTGTTTTTTTCGAATCCGGAAAAATATTGTGCCAGATTTGTCAAAACATCAACTGGATTTGTAATTAAAATAATGATTGAATGTGGAGCGTATTTTGCAATGTTTTCTGAGAATTCCTTGATAAGTTTTGCATTTTTGTTTATCAGGTCTAATCTTGTTTCACCATCTTTTTGTGCCAGTCCTGCAGAAATAAGCACTATTTCACTTCCATCAAGTGATTTATAATCTCCGGAATATATCTTTGCCCTTCTGGAAAAAGGTGAAGAATGAATTATATCCATAGCTTCTCCTTCTGCAAGTTCCTTGTTTATATCTATTAAAACCATTTCTTCTGCAATTCCCTTTTGAAGGATCTCATAAATTGTAGTAGAACCAACTTTTCCTGCCCCTATCATTGAAATTTTCATTTTACCACCTACCTTTGTTATTCTTCTATAACGACGAAAGAAAAATATAAATAATTTTAAATATGAATATCAGCATTAGAAAAATACTAAAATTAGCTTAGTGGTATAATTTTATTAAAAATAGTAAGGTGAATTTATGTTTAAAATATTTATTAAATTTTTAAAATCGAAAATAAATAATGATAGATTTTTCAGTCGTTTTTTTTCTTTTGTTTTATCCGCATATATTTTCCTTCTGACTTTTTTTACTTTTTATTTTTATTTTTACTAAAAATAAAAAGGAGGAAAATATTTCCTCCTTGTTTACCACATTAAAAATTATTTAAGAAATGATATTAAAATCCGAATTTATAAACTACAGTTTTTCAATTTCACTTTCTACAAATTCTATTATGGATTTTATATAATCGTTGTCAAATCGGAACTCTATACCTGCTGCCTTGTAAAGTTCCGGAAGAGGTTTTGAGTTTCCAAGTGAAAGGAAATTATTGTATTCCTCAAATGCTTTTTCTTTATTTTCTCTGAAATTTTTATAAATTGCAAGCGCTCCCAGCTGAGAAATTCCGTATTCTATATAATAGAAAGGTGATTTGAATATATGCAGCTGCTGCAGCCAATTCACCCTTTTTTCCGCCTCCAGTCCTTTCCAGCAAATCCCGGCATTGAATCTATCCATAAGGTCCATAAAATATGAATTCCTTTCCCGAAGAGTATGATCAGGATTGGTGTATATCCACTGCTGGAATGAATCTACAGTCATACACCATGGTAGGAATTTCAGGGCATTTATCAGCTGCATTTTTTTTGCCCGTTTTAAAGATTTATCATCTGAATAGAAGAGGTGCCAGCTATCCGTGGAAATGAATTCTAGTGCCATCGCAGCTAATTCAGCAGCTTCAGAAGGAGTTTCACGGTAAGTGTACAAATCTATTTTTGCCTTTTCAAATGTATGCATGGCATGTCCTGATTCATGGAAAATAGTCTTTATATTCCTTCTTGTTCCATTTAAATTCATAAAAAGAAAAGGGGCGCCATATTCTATAAGTGGATAATTATATCCCCCTGGTGACTTTCCTTTCCTGCTTTCAAGGTCAAGTAAATCCGAATTTTTCATTTTTTCCAGTCTGATTCCATATTCCGGCTCAATTTCATACAATCCTTTTATGGCTTTTGAAATAAAATCATCGGTGTTTTCAAAAATATTTCCATAATAAAATGGATCATAATCCGTATCCCATGGACGAAGTTCATCAACATTCAATTCATTTTGTTTGTCTATATTGCATTTTTTAACAAAAGGTATTACAATCTTTTCTACAGAATCGTGAAACTGGTATATGTTTTCAGGGGTATAATCAAATCTGTTTTTTAAGATATGAATGTAATCTCTGTAACTTTTCATTTCTAAGTTTTCTGCCTGTTTATATCTCAGAGGCCTCATACGGTCGAATAAATCGTTCAGAGAATCCTCCAGCTCAAGTAAAATTCTCATTTTTAATTTCCATGACTTTTCCCTTGTATCTCTATCGGGATTTTCGAGATACCCATTCAATTGAGTTAAAGTTCTTTCTTCCCCGTTGAACTCACATACTTTGGAACTTATAAAATTTGTATATTCCGTATAAAGTGATTTTTCTTCTGACTGCAACTTGGAATTTTTTTCGTTAAAAAGAGATATTTTGTTTTCTATAATTTTCTTGTAAAAATCATATTCTTCCGATAAACCCGGATAATTTATATTTTCACAAAAACTCTTTTCAAATTCATTGACTTTTTTCTCGAAAACGCTCATAACTTTTTTCAGATAATTGGAATATTCCTCCTTTTTTTCTTTAACAGTGGAAAATCTAGTCATTGAAATATATCTATCCGCCATTCCCTGTAATACGATTCCGTATAATTCGGTAAACTTATCCATTTTTCTCTGAATTTCTTCAAGAGAGTCCTCTTTTAAAATCAGAGAATTGTCAAATAGCGAATTCAAATTCTCAACATCGTACAAGTTAAGTTCTTCGGAATAATAATTTCTTTTCCTTTTATGGATTTTCTCTTCTGTAAACATTTTTCACTCCTGATATTTAATAGTATTGATGGTAAAATAACCACCTGGTATGTATTGTTTGGTTTTTTCAACGTAATTATGTCCGGGACAAAAGCTGAATCCCAATTTGATTTTTAATCTGTAATTCTTGATTTTATCATCACTTGACCAGCTACGCAATTGAAAGAGGCCCATATTTCTCGTGATTTCAATTGCCTTTCTTTGCAGATGTTCTCCTGTTCCTCTTTTTCTGAATTTCTGCTCCACATAAAAACTCATAACGAAGTTTTCATAAAGTGTATTTTCGTTTATATCTTTCAATTCTTTAAGTGGAATGGAAGGTATCTGAATTTTTTGCTTTAATAATGAGATATGCCCGATAACACTTTTATATTTTTACTGAATGCACCTATAATTAAAAGATTTTTATTAAAAACACCATTTTCAGTGATCCACCTGATATGATCTATTCTTTTTAAATGATCAATGACCAGATTCCAATCATTTTTATTTTCTCTGAATACTTTTATTTCCAAAAAATCATTCCTCTTTAATTTTATTTATAAATTCCTTAATAATTTCAGGGTCAAATTGTTTACCGGAGCATCTTTTCAGCTCATCATGTGCCATATCAACAGACATCGCATCTCTGAATGGACGTTTGTTTATCATTGCGTCATATGCCTCTATTACAGCTATTATCCTTGAAAGAAGGGGGATTTCCTTTTGCTTTAATCCACTGTTATAACCTTTGCCATCCCATCTTTCATGATGAAACAATACTATTTCTGCGATATCGGAATAACTCTTGATTGAACTCAATATCCTGTATCCTATTTCTGGGATTTTTTTTATCTGATTCCATTCTTCGTCGGTTAATAGTTTATCTTGCATCAGAATTTCCGAATTTATACCAGCATTACCTATTTCCTTGCATTTAAGTGCTTTTTTACACTTTTGCAAAGCCTCTTCGGTTTTAAGGAATGTATCTTTGAACATATCCAAATAATAATCTGTTTTCTGTTCGGAAAAACATTCTATACCCTGTTCTCTTTTTAAATAATCAATTATTTCTTCTGCTATTTTATTTTTAATCAGGTTACTCTCAATAAGTTTGTTTTTATACATCATCGCGTCTGCATATTTAAAAGCTTCTTCCATCGATACAGAATTATCTTTTTTTGTATAAAATCCCAGTGACAATGATGTCCGTATTGATTCCACAAACTTATTTTTCAGGTTTTCTCTGATTCTATTAACTATTTCCCTTGCCGCAAATTCATCTGTAGAAGGTAAGAGCAGAGTAAATTCATCTCCGCCCCATCTGGACAAAATATCATCAGATCTGCATACTTCTTTTAATGAATTTGCTATTTTCTTCAGAAGTTCATCTCCCATATTGTGTCCGAATACATCGTTTGTAAGTTTAAGACAATTTATATCTCCAACTATAAAACTAATCGGATAATTCCTCTTATTGTTAAGTCTTTTCATCTCTTCTTTAAAATATCTTCTGTTGTATAACCCTGTGAGAGCATCATGATAACTTAAATATTCGATTTTATTCTGTTTTTCTATAAGTTGTGATACGTCTCTGAAAACTATGATTGTTCCGAGTATTTCATTCTTAATATCGATGATGGGAGCCCCTACAATAGAAATATGAATATCTTTTTCCAGATTACTTTTTAAAATTGTATCCTCGAAAAGTTCTATTTTTGATTTGTTACTAATAATAGTTTTAGTAATATTGTTTAAATTTTCATTTTTATTATTTTGGTATATTCTGATGAATTCATCAAAGTTTCTATTTATACATTCTTCATTTTTACAACCAATCAGATTTTCGGCAACCTTATTAATCATCGTAATTTTTCCAAGGCTATCTGTTGTTATTACTCCGTCACCGATAGATTCAAGCGTAGTTTTAATATTTTCCTTTTGATTGTATAAATTTCTTTCACTTCTTTTCAATTCTTTCTGAGTCTTTTTAAGACTGCGCATGCTCTTTATAAGGAGTATGATGAAGATAAACTGTATCACTATAAGAACACTTAAAAAGATGTTTCGAAGTTTTAATTCCCTTTCCAGTTTCTTTTTTTCAGATATGTCTTGAATAACCGAATACAAAAGTACTTCTTCTTCATATTCCATAGGATAAGAGTAAACTTCTACATCCCTTATCGTTCCATCTGAAAGCCTGTGTTTGAATTCGAAATAATTTCTTGATTCATCAGAAGCCGCTTGCATTTCTTTTTCCACTTCTTCATGTGAAAGAGTGTTAATTACACCAATATTCATACCAATAAGATTACTTCCATATCCATAAAAATTAACAGCGGCTTTATTTGCATTTTCAATCTCACCTGTCTCAGGATTTATAATCAGCATTATAGAGCCATGTTCTTCGAATGATTTTTTGAAATCAATATTTTCATTGTTAATCGGGAAAGAAAGAAACGATATAAAAAATAGAATACCGAAAAATGCTTTTATTTTTTTTTCATTCATAATATCATCCTCTAATAAAAAATCATTCCGGTATAATTAATTGGATTATCCTATTCAGATTGTAATTATTATAAACTATTGTATGTGACATTAAATGTTGCAGCTGTAATTTTTGAGAAACTTTTTAATAGTAAAAATCCTGAAATTTAACAGTATATTATTATCGGTTGAATGTGTTTTTATTACAGGGTATTGTTAAAAAATATATAAACCGTCCAATAGATTAAAGCGATAAATAAAGTGGGAAGTAAGCTGCTATACTCTTTACCGATTACCATTCTATTAAACGGTTTATATCCTCATACTTCTGAGCTTAATCAGCTTACTGTAAAGCTCAAATACCAATCACAATCATACGTATTTATACATCTCATATTGAGAAATATCTTTCCTGGAAAATCCACATTTAATAAAAAATCTGGCTAAACTGGCGTTGTTGGAAAAACTGGCATTTATAATTTTGTTTTCTTTTAAAGAGTGTTTAATCAATTTTTTGGCAAAATTCTTATTTCTGTATTTTTCCAAAACTCCTAAAAACATTATATTTCCTTTTATCGATGAAATAGCGGCAATCAGTTCTCCATTTTCTTTTATTCCAAAATAATCTGCTTCTGTGTGTTCCATGTAGTCTGTTTCATTTTGCCAGTTTATATGTACATCTGAAAAATTATTTCGGAAAATCTTCAGCTCTTCAAAATTTAACACTTCAATAGAATCGTCTGATATAACTTCAAGGAAGTTGAAATCATCAGTACTATAATAATTCAAATCAAATACTTTCATGTATCCATTTTTTTCGTAGAATTTTATTGCCCTGTCATTCCCTTTAATAACTTCGAGGAAAAGCTGTTTACAGTTCTCTTTTTTTGCAGTTTCCATATGTAAATCGAATAATTCCTGCGCAATTCCTTTTCCCCGCATTTCCGGTATTATACACATTGTCCCGCATCGCAAAGTTTTCAATTTGTCAAATTCTCTTATACCTCCTAAAACAACTCCAATTCCTTTATCATCATCCATAGCTATATAAGATAATTCCAGAGAATTTCCTTCCGCGCCAAAAAATCTCTTAAAGAAATATTCCTGTTCTATCGATAATTTGACCATATAATCCGAAAAACCTGCTTTAAAAGTTTTAAATACGATTTCTTTACTTACTTCTGAGCATTTTTTAATATTGATCATATAACACCTCATCGGAAAGATTTTCTAATTATACAATATTTTGAATATATTTCGTAAACCGAATTATATTTTAACAAACTGTACTATTTATATTGAAGCAACTAAATTTGCCATTTCAATAGCTGTCATTGCGGCTTCAAATCCTTTGTTTCCAGATTTGGTACCGGCGCGTTCGATAGCCTGTTCTATGTCGTTTGTTGTAAGAACTCCGAAAATAACCGGAGTATCGGTTGAAAGTGAAACGGATGCAATTCCTTTAGTTACTTCGTTAGATACGTATTCATAATGATCTGTTGAACCTTTTATAACTGCCCCAAGACATATTATGACGTCATACTTCCCAGTGTTAGCCATTTTCTTAGCAATGAGTGGAATTTCAAAAGCTCCAGGAACCCAGGTTATATCTATTTCATCATCGTTTACGCCATGTCTTTTAAGCCCATCAATTGCCCCAGATAACAATTTATTGCCTATAAATTCGTTGAATCTGCTTATGATTATGCCGTAATTTTTCCCTTTTGAAATAAGTTTACCTTCGTAAATGTTCATATTACCTTCTCCTTTAAATTATTTATAAAATGCCCCATTCTTTCTTTTTTTGTCAAGAGATAAAACTCGTTTTTATCATTTGATTCAATTTCTATTGGTATTCTTTCGGTTATTTCAATACCGAATCCCGATAAGCCAACAATTTTCTTAGGATTGTTGGTCATCAATTTTATTTTTCTTGCGTTGAGTTCATAAAGAATCTGAGCTCCGATTCCGTATTCCCTTAAATCCTCCGGGAATCCTAGTTTTATATTTGCATCAACGGTATCAACGCCATTATCCTGTAATTCATATGCACGTATTTTGTTTACGAGTCCGATTCCCCTGCCTTCCTGTCTCATATACAGCAAAATTCCTTTACCAGCGTCTGAAATTTTATCCAATGCAAAATCGAGCTGTTCTCCGCAGTCACATCTTGAAGAACCGAATGCATCACCTGTCAGACATTCAGAATGAACTCTCACCAGAATTTCATCATCTTCACAAATATCCCCTTTTACAAGTGCTACGTGACTTTCATTATTTAGGATATTTTCAAAGGCAACTATCTTAAATTCTCCATGTCTGGTTGGCATCTTTGCCTCTGCAATTTTTTTTACGAGTTTCTCATGATTTTTTCTGTATGATATTAAATCGTTAACACTTATAATTTTTATTCCATATTTTTTTGAAAATTCAATCAAATCAGGTATACGTGCCATATGTCCATCATCTTTCATGATTTCACATATCACACCGGCAGGTTTCATTCCGGCTAAATTCATCAAATCTACAGCAGCTTCCGTATGGCCAGCTCTGATGAGTACTCCACCGGATTTTGCAGCCAGCGGGAAAATGTGACCAGGTTTTGTAAAATCCTTTGATGTTGAAGAATCATCTATAAGCGAAAGAACTGTATTGCATCTTTCGAAAGCTGAAATACCGGTTGTACTCTTAGATGAATCTACTGAAACAGTAAAAGCCGTTTTTTTAGGGTCTGAATTGTTACTTACCATTTGATTGATTTCAAGTTTTTTTAAAGTCTCGCCAGTCATTGGAACACAAATCAATCCTCTGGCATGTATAGTCATAAAATTTATAATTTCTGGTGTAACTTTTTCTGCAGCTACCAACAAATCGCCTTCATTTTCTCTACCTTCGTCGTCAACTACTATGATCATTTTTCCGTTTTTTATATCCTGCACGGCATTTTCTATTTTTTCAAAAATCATATTTTCACTCCTCATTTTATAAACCCGTTTTCAGAAAGAAATTCGAGATTAATTTTATTTTTTTCTTTTGATTTATTTTTCCCGATATTGAAAGACAGTAATTTACTTACGTATTTTCCTATAATATCGGTTTCTATATTCACCAAATCATTCACTTTTTTACAGGATAAAGTTGTTACTTCGTTAGTTGTTGGAATTATGGAAACCGAAAAATAATCATTTTCAACATCGTTCACGGTCAAACTTATCCCATCTATTGAAACAGACCCTTTTTTTACCAATAAATTTAAAATTTCCTGTTCTGCAGCGATTTTCATAACTGTTGAATTATCGGATTTTAATTTTCCTGTTATTATTCCTGTTCCGTCAATATGTCCGGTAACTATATGCCCATCGAGTCTTTGTCCTATTTTAACTGCCCTTTCTAAATTGACACAATCACCTTTTTTTAAACTATTGAAACTGGTTTTTGAAACAGTTTCTTCTGTTAAATCGGCTTTGAAAGAATCTTTTGAATATTCATTAACCGTTAAGCATATACCGTTTACTGCTATACTGTCACCGAACTTGATTTCCGAAAGGATTTTTTTGGCTTTTATATTCAAGGTAGCAGAGCCATTTTTTCTTATTTCTTTTATTATTCCTGTTTCTTCTATAATCCCTGTAAACATTTCATTCTCCTTTTTTTAAATAACCTTTTATAAGAAAATCGTTGCCCATTTCTGAGAGGGATGTATTCACAAGATTCCAGCAGCTTTTTACTTCAGAAATCCCTTTACCGCCTATTGGAGATGTTGACTGTCTTCCACCTAATATCTTCGGGGAGATAAATGCAAACAGTTTATCCGCAAATCCCGATTCTATAACAGAATAATTCAGTTCACCTCCGCCTTCAACCATAACGCTGTCTATTCCCTTCGATCCAAGGAGAGGGAAAAGGTAATTAAGATCAACTCTGCCATTTTCAGATGGTGCTATCAGGACTTCACAGCCTTTTTTTTTCAATTCTGTAATTTTTGTGTTTGCTGCTTTTTCAGTTATTACCACAATGGTTTTTTTATCGTGATTTTCAGATATGAGTTTACAGTTTAGAGGTATTCTGGCAGACGAATCAACGATAATTCTGAAAGGATTAGAAGCGGAAAGATAAGTTGATTCATTTTTCAGTCTGGTAGTGAGGCTTGGGTTATCTTTTAATACAGTCTCAATTCCTATTAAAATTGCAGAGAATCTTTGTCTGAACTCATGAACGTATTCTCTCGACAATTCGTTTGAAATCCATTTTGAATCACCAGTTACGGTAGAGATTTTTCCATCCAGAGTCATGGCATATTTAATCAGACAAAAGGGGATTTTTGATACTATGTATTTTGAGAAAATTTCGTACATTTCGCTGATTTCAGATTTTAAATTGTTGTCATATATCTCTGTTACAACTTCTATGCCAGCTTCCCTGAGTTTCTTAATTCCGTTGCCAGAAACCAGTGGATTTGGATCTTTCATACCGATGAATACCCTTTTGATTCCAGTTTTAATGATCAAATCCGTACATGGTGGGGTTTTACCGAAATGAGAGCAAGGTTCAAGGGTAACAAAAAGATCCGCTCCACTGGCATTTTCAGTTAAGGAATTAATAGCGTTAACTTCAGCATGTGGTCCTCCATAAAATTTATGAAGCCCAGTTCCGATTATTTTACCGGATTTGATAATCAATGCCCCTACAGGGGGATTTGGATTTGTTAAGCCAAATCCTTTTTTTGCGAGTTTTACTGCCTGATACATGAAATTATTATCCATATAACACCTCTTTTCAAAATAAAAAAACTGAAGACATATATCTTCAGTTTCCGTTATCTCAAAAAAGTGTATTAATACATTTTTTGATATCTTCTTCCATCCAGACTTTACTGTCGGTTCCGGAATTACACCGGATCTGCCTCTCGGCTCGTGGACTTTAACCACCGGTCGGGAATTTCACCCTGCCCTGAAGATATATATTCAATTTTATGGATTATAGCATTGGGAATAATTTATGTCAAATGAAATTTGATACTAAAAATAAAAAAGTGATAATATATAAATGTGGGTTTATATGTATTTTATATGAAAAAAGTAGAATGTTTTGAGGGGGAAATCATCTTTTGCAAAGGAAAAACTATTTGTCATGTGAACAATTCATTGTCTCTTCGCTTTATTATCTGGCTGGTTTAGCAGTGATTTAACGAGTACATGAAAGTACACAAAAATACAGATAATAGTAATAAAAATGTTTTAAATATAATGGAGGATATTTCAGGATGAATAAAATAGTTATTAGTTTTATTTTCATAATCGGAATTATAGTTACTGGAATAATTCTCGGAAAATTAGGAAAGCCTTATAATGGAATATTATTTAACTTACATAAGTTAATTTCTGTCGGAACTGTAATATATTTAGGTTATATTTTGTTTCAGCATACCAAAATCCAGGCTATGGATAAAATGACAATAACTCTGACAATAATTTCAATTATATCACTGATTATACTTATGATTTCCGGTTCATTTATGAGCATTGGAAAGGGAAATTATACTTTGATACGTATTTTTCATATAATTACCTCAACATCATTCACCGTATCAACGGGAGTTCTTCTTTATTTTAATTTTAGGTAAATTATAACTCCATTTCATCTGCAAAATTTTGGAATATACATTACTTGAATATCTCATAATTCACAAAATTATACCTTTCGGTTAAAGGTTTTTATCTTAATAATCAAACTAGATATAACTGGTTCTCTTTCATTTACAGTGGGTAAAATATATTAGATAAATGAAAGGTTAAGTATAAAACAAAAAACTAAAAGCCGGGATTCTTCATTTCACCCTGAGATAAAAAATCCCAGGGTTCATTCTGAATGACAATAGACAGTACAAAGCACAAAAATTTTCACAACTGGTCATCCAGAGGTAGCACTGTTTTTTAGTGCGTTATGCGTTTGTATTTTAACGCACCGAAGGCAATCTCATACTTGATTTTTGCGTAGCTAACACTCTTTACCCACTATATCTGTAGGAGAACCATATAACTTAATTTATTACTACAAATATCTTCACCGAGATATTTGTAGATTGACAAATAAATAAAAGGATTATATAATTAACGCTGTTAATAATATAAACAATGTTAAAAAGGTGTTTTTGTGTTTTTATTTTGGAAGAAAAGCAATAAATTGAGGTGAAATATATGAATAGACAAAAAAAAAGAAAAGAAGAATTGAAAATAAAATTTATCAAATGTGGAAAGGAAATGATTAAGGAAAGTGGAATTGATAATTTTTCCCTCAGAAAGCTCGCTGATCATATAGGATATTCATATACTACCATATACAATTATTTTAGTTCAATGGATGAATATTTATGGTATGTATCGTTGACTTTTATAGAAGAGCTAGTTGAGGTAATATCTATATCTGGAGAAAATTCATGTGACAATATAAATCTGTTTTTAGAAAAAATCGAATCTTATTACAGATATTATTTCGAAAATCCGAATGTATTTAAATTTTTATTTTTTTACCCGCTTGAAATGCCCAGTAAAGACATTAAAGAAGAATTTGAAAAACCAGTATTGTGGAATATACTGTTAAAAGGACTTTATGACTATTTTGATGATGAAGATAATGCTGAATCTAAAATAGAGAATATAGGTAATATTATAGTCAGTGTTATTCATGGTAAATTACTTTTCTATTTTTCAAAAAAAGAAGAAATTGGAAAAGAAGAAATCATTATTGAAACTAAACAAAATATTGAATTTTTACTAAGTGTTGAGAAAAATTAATTAATAAAGTAGAAAATCAGAACAATCATGAGTCATAATGGCTATATTCAATAAATTATAATTCGGGGCTGCTGAATAACTCAGATTTTGTCATTCAGAGCATTCCTGTAGAAAGATAAAAAAGAAATAGGAAAAGAAATAACCTCCGAGTAGAATAGAATTAAGCCAAAAAATTCTAAAAACGGAGGTTATAAGATGAAACATAATAAGTTTACTCAAAATGAAAAGCTAAGTCAAGTAAGAGAAGGCAGTCTGGTAATAGGAGTGGATATAGCAAGTGAAAAACATTATGCCAGGGCATTTGACTGGAGAGGGATGGAGCTGGGAAAAGTAATATCATTTGAAAATGATATGCGAGGATTTATACGATTTGCCACCTGGATGAATAATTTGAAGACAGAACATCATAAGAAAAACGTTGTAATCGGAATGGAACCAACAGGTCATTATTGGCTGTCATTAGCGAGAAACATAAAACAAATTGACGTAGAAGAGAGAAATGAATACAAACTGGTGATAGTGAATACATTGCATGTGAAAAAAAGCAAGGAAATTTCAGACAACAGCCAGAGCAAGAATGACAAAAAAGATGCGATGTTAATAGGGAAACTATTCAATACCGTATATACCTCAGGGGAAATACGCAGAAATAAGAGTAACAATGGAAGAATATGAAAGGATAACAAATGACATAGTAAGGCTGAAGAATTATATAAGAAGATGGTTGAAAATATATTTCCCCGAATACACAAAAGTGATCAAAATGCCATTTGGGAAATGGAGCAGAAAAATACTGAAACAAATGCCATTACCTGAAAATATTATGGAAATAGGACTGGAAAAAATCAAAGAAATATGGAAAGAGGAAGAAATACGTTTTGGAGCAGAGAAAGTTTATTCATTGTACAAACAGGCGATGAAAAGCATAGGTATAAAAGAGGGTACAAAAGCATCTGTGAGACAGCTGACATATTCACCCCCTAAATAAGTTGCAGTGGAAGTAAGGAAAATGTAAAATAAAAAGGGGTGAAAAAATGACGAGAAGACAGTACAGCGGAGAATATAAAGTAAGAGTATGTGAAGATTATATAAACA